>OLQN01000626.1_pt1 | contig 29932 bp, 20 predicted proteins | sample 1673181 | NCBI WGS metagenome assembly OLQN01 (sample SAMEA3136763, study PRJEB25190) | human gut metagenome | biome: human gut; feature: human-associated habitat; material: faeces | place: Austria | collected 2013
GGTCAGTGGCAATGTATTTAGGGGTGGTGTTCAGGTGGTCTTGGAAGCCGTGATTAACCACTCCCTTGGTCGTCTGGGGTGGACGCTTGTGCTTGCGACTTCTCAGCAGCATATCGTTGGCTCCTAAGACTTTGTACAGCCAGTCGCGACCTACTTGGAAGGTTCCTTCGAAGTATTCGTTGGCACACTGCTGAAGGGTGTCTACGCCTGCCCTGTGGAGCTTACTTCGCACATACTGGCAATAGTGTAGGACGGAGGCTACTTTGACATCTTCGTCTTGCTCGGTGAAGGTGTGCTTGTAGTAGCCTTTGCGGCTGACTTCTAGTAGCTGACAAAGGTAGGTTATGGAGAGCTTTTGATCTCTCACTTTGGCGTGTTCAAGCTGTCTCACGGCTGCAAATCGGTCTTTTTTTTTAGATCAATATGGTAGCGATTCAGGACCTCTTCGAGTAGTGTCTTGTTGACTAAGGCTTTGCTCTCAGCCTGGAAAAGGGCTGCTTTGAGGCGAGCGTTTTCGCGCTTGAGTTCTGCGTACTCTGGATCTACGTCTTTGTTCTTGTTTGTCTTGCTCATAGTGCTACTGCTGCTTTGGTTGGGTAACTCTACTCCAAAGGTACGCAACCAATTTCGAATGGTGCGTGTGGTAATGCCGTAGCGCTGGCTGGTCGTGGCGATGCTCTCGCCAGTGGCTAGGAGGTCATCAATGACTCTCCACTTGAAATCTAGGGGATATCCCTTTCGTCCTCGGTTACTTTTTTCTTCTTTCATAGTTGTTGGGGTTGGCTTCCCAACTGTGTACTATTTCAGGAGAGGACACCCGTCCTCTCCCGTGTAGAGCTACGTCATACGATACAGCATATCACTAAGAACACACTCCAGCTAGACCTTGTGGACGCTATAGACTATAGCAAACTCCGCAAAACAACTAACTTTTATCGCTGGAGCTATCTCAAAGACCTCCTCAAGTGAAGCCCCCCTATTCCTACAGCCTCCCGAGACATCAATCCCGCAACTCCTACGTGTGCCGATGTGTAGCCACGCACGAATTGTGTCTTCTTGCTCATTGGCACGCACAGTTTCTGTCAGATCATAATGCGTCAGCCCTGACTTGAGACGAGGAAGTATTTGGTTTGTCAAAAAATTGTCGTACCTTTGTAGTCGCAATCAGCCAAGCAATGGTTCGTTGGCCGAGTGGTTAGGCAACGGTCTGCAAAACCGTGTACGGCGGTTCAAATCCGCCACGAACCTCCATCAATGAAGATGATTTCATTTCTTTGTAAAGATCCCTCTGCAAGTAATTTGTGGAGGGATTTCTTTTTTCAGGAGGTTAGGATCAAGAGCTTACGTGCACGCTCTCCCATAGTCGTCGCGAGCAGATAGTAGGTATCGCTCTCATCGGTCTTGAGCGTCTGCTTGAGCTGCTGAGCAGTCAGAGGAAAGTGCCGAGACATGATGGTCAGTGCTGGATAGCGCTGGCGGAGAGCCTGTAGCTCCTTACCTCTAAGGGTCGACTTGCTGTAGTCGATCTCCTCTATGAGCTTATAGCTCTTGTAGAGAGGACTGGGAGAGGCCTTTGCTGAGGTGTAGATGTGACTATTGGGCCCAAGTAAGGTGAGCGACTGCTCCTCAGCGATGAGGTGAAAGGCACCACTCTTCATCAGGAGTGGCTGTGGAATGTGTATATACTCCTCGACCTTAGTCGCATAAGCTGTACGAACAGACGACAGGCTGTGGTACGGGAAGCTCCAACGGCTCACCTGCCCCAAGCGATCCACGACAGCTAGATAAATCTCGGGATCAGGCTCTTGTCGCTGCATAGAGATAGCGACTAGTAGCTCCTTGACCTCATCCTGCACCTGTACTATATGTACGGCACAGACCTGCGGAAGCTGCTCTAATATCCACTGTATATCTAGCATCGGCGACAACTTAAGGAGCAGTCGCCCCTGATAGCCCAGCTCCTGTAGCCGACTCATGATCTGTAGCGGTGATGGACTATACTCATCCATACTAATGAGACGGCGATTAGGGTCCTCCATATCTCGGCGAGCCGGATCTGCATAGACGAGTGTCACACCCTCGAGTGTAGCCCGCTCCATCGCTGCCAGTGCATCCCCGCAGTGTACCGTGACATGATCCTGCTGCAAGATCTTGTGCAGATTATAGGTCAAGGCTTCTGCCATCGTCTGGTCTATCTCGTAGATGACGCTCAGCTCGGATACAGAGGCCATCGCTATTGCGTCGATGCCTAGGCCACCAGTCATGTCTAGTATATGCTCCTGAGGTGCTATCAATTGCTGCTTGTAGCGGGCTGTCAGTTCGCTACTACTCTGCTCGAAGTTGACTCGATGTGGTATATACCCACCGCTCTCGGCAAAGCGTGGCATCTTACGCTGCATCTTAGGCAGCAGAGCGACCTGTAGCGCGATCTGTCGCTTGAGCTCAGGCTCCAGCTCACTCCGCTCGAAGAGTATCCTATCAGGCGATCTGTCGGCCCACTGCCTACTCAGAGCCACTACTTGCTCCATCTGTTGTTGTGATAGCATATTGACTTGGTGGTCTTATGGCGCAAAGTTAAGACAACGCCCCCTTACGAGCAAAATGCCTCCGCCCTGACTGGGGAAATTCAGCGCCGGCAAGCTACAATAATTTAGAGCCAACTACATATCGAAACGGAGCTGTGTCGGGGAAAAGTGATTTCCACGTGGATATTTCGAAATCCCCACGTGGAAAAGAAAAAATTCCTCGGAGAAATGAAATGAAACTTCGGAGGAATGAAATGAAACTTCGGAAGAATCAAATCACGCCCACGTGGAAAATAAAAAATATCCACGTGGAGATTTGAGATTCCCCACGTGGATATTCGAGAAAGGAGGGAATCGGACTATTTTTCCCGTAAAGATATGTAAAGCAGGATTAGAGGTTAGAGGCTAGAGATTAGAGGGCAGAGCTGACTCCCTACGAAGTTTTTCTCTATATTTGTACGCAGGGTGCGCTTGGCACTGGCATGTACGGTTATAAAGAGAGATTATGAAGGGTGGTTTAATAAGTTGGTTCGTATGCATTTCCTCTGTATGCCTTACCATTACTATTGTATTGGGATGTTCCAGTAGGAAGTATGTAGGTATGAACACGGCTGACTGTACGAGAGAACTCAACAGCTTCCTTTGCGAAGAGTTTAAGAGCGAATATGATGGAGATTTCGATTCTATTAAATATGACATCAGATTCATTGTAGGTCTATACCTACAAGAAAACGGGAACGTCGATTCAATAAAGGTACTGTTGAGCAATCTCAATAGCTTCAATATCAATGAAGATAGAATAGTAAATAAGCTGCTGAAGAAAAAGTACACCTGTTTGGCTTATGTCTTTTATAGATCTGAGATAAAGCCTTGGCGGATTACTTATCCTTTCAATCCGAAGTTGCCTATGGATCGTGATAAATAAAAATCTGCTCACCTAACGGAGGAGCGATGCTCGCATAGAGGACAATCAGATTGTTGCCTCAGCGACATTCTAGAGTAGGATTTGCCTCCTATGTAAGTGCCAAAATGAAGAAGATACTTTATTGCGTTGTCTTGATAGTGGTTTCTAGTATAGTAGCAGTCACTTATTACTACTATCCTAGAACAGTGTCTTTTGAGTTAGCTAAGGAAATCCCCCTCCCCAATGAAACCTTTGACAGAAGGGATTATATTGGGTTTCAGTATGTGGAGAATGAGTTCTGGCTATTTTTTTACTTAGTTGACTACTATGAAACACGACCAAATGTCAATCCTAAGCCAAAGGGTTACGACAGGGACTTTGTCCAGCAGCTTGCCGAAGACTTTGACTTTGAAAATTACGACTACTTGATAACGTATCAGAAGACGCTTAGCAAGTTGCAATACTCCCCATATCTAACAAAAGAAAAAGACGACCTATACTTTGATAAGCGAACTCCTTTAATCCCAACTTGGAATAAAGCAGAAACGGATAAAGTCTACATATACAGAATCAAGAAAAACGACCACTTCAGAGCTCCTGGTCCTTAAGTAGGAAAGCACTATGAGTTCAATCACACACTCTAACGTTCTGAGGTTTTGTGGCATCATGGACAATGCGCCACTTCCACAGAGTGACAAGGCTGGCGAACGATAAGACGGCTCCTTACACCCATCGCTCGCAAAAAACGTTTAGGACACTATGGATATTAGCCAGTAGCCGTTTTGTGAAGGTGATTGTGGAATGAAGATTTTTGCGTACCTTTGCACAGTTCGTATGAGACGAAAGTTCTCACGGACATCCAAATCATTCAAATCTCAATATCAACAATGGCAACTAAAATCAGACTACAAAGATTCGGTCGTCGTGGCTACCCCTTCTACCGTATCGTCATCGCTGATAGCAGGGCTCCACGGGATGGAAAGTTTATTGAGAGGATAGGTTCTTATAATCCGAACACTAATCCTGCTACAATAGATTTGAAGTTTGACCGCGCTCTCTATTGGCTCAAGGTCGGTGCACAGCCTAGTGACACCGTACGTCGCATCCTCTCACGTGAGGGTGTCCTTCTTAAGAAGCACCTCGATGGTGGTGTCGCCAAGGGCGCATTCACACAGGAGGTCGCAGACCAGCGCTTTGAGAGCTGGCTCACAAACAAGCAGCAGCTCCTCAAGGGAGTCGCTGAGCGTGACCAGCAGAAGGCTCAGGATATAGCTCAGAAGCAGCACGAGGCTGAGGAAGAGCAAAACAAGGAGCGTAGCAAGGCACTAGAGGAGAAGAAGGCAGCCATCGAGCGCGAGAAGGCTGAGGCCGAAGCTGCTGCAAAGGCTGAAGCAGAGGCTGCCGAGGAGGCTAACGCTACCGAGGAGGCACCCGCCGCTGAGGAAGCACCAGCTACCGAAGAGGCTCCCGCTGCTGAGTAAGCTGACAGCTACACAACCTTTACGACATACCTAGTCGTATCTACCATGATACGTATCTATGTATCATAACATCTAGAGAGGCCCAGACTACATAACTTTGTGTGGTCTGGGTTCTTTTTTTGGAGCTGGCAGGTCTATGTGACTGTCTCTCTCTTTTCATTATGACATCTCCACAACTACAATACCACACCACTACTCAGGGACTACGTATCGTCTACTACCCTATCCCCAGCCAGGTCACCTATATAGGCTACATGGTACAGACGGGGTCGGCTCACGATCCGCAGCCCTACCATGGACTGGCGCACTGTACGGAGCACATGCTCTTTAAGGGGACGCATAGACGACACGCCCTACACCTAGTGAATCGTGTCGAGGCGGTGGGTGCTGATCTCAACGCTTTCACCACCAAAGAGGATACAACCCTACACATAACCATCCCCTCACGCTATGCGCTCAGGGCCATTCATCTGCTCACAGATATAGTGCTCAACAGCTACATACCATCCGAAGAGCTGAGCAAAGAGCAGGAGGTGATCATCGAGGAGATAGCCAGCTACCTAGATGCTCCGAGTGAGCGGATATATGATGAGTTTGAGGAGCTACTCTTTAGCGGCACGCCACTAGCGCACAACATCCTAGGCTCCGAGCAGTCTGTCAGACGTATCTCCTCGACAGTCGTGCGACGCTTTATGGATCAGTACTACCGCCCCGACAATATGGTGCTGGGCATCTGGGGCGAGATAGACTTTGACAAAGCGATCGAGATGATCGAGCATCTCTACAGCGAGCCTCGAGTAGCTGCAGGAGACCCATTTAAGGTGCCAAAGGTCAAGCCCACAGCCACACCCGAGCGGCTCATCGCTAAGACCCACCACTACCGCACCAACCAGTGCCACTGCATCATAGGGACGCATGCTCCGAGCCTGCACAATCGAGAGCGCTACGCAATGACGCTCTTCAACAACTTCGTCGGAGGGCCCGCCATCTCCTCCCAGCTGAATCTTCATCTGCGTGAAGAGCTGGGACTGGTCTACAGTGTCGAGGCAAATTATACGCCTTACCTGAGTGATGGCGTCTGGAGCGTTTACCTGGGCACAGGGAGCGACACACTACAACAAGCAGTGGAGGCGGTGCATAGTATCTTGGACCGCTACGTCACCACGCCTATGAGTGTGGAGCAGCTGGCGATCAGTAAGCAGCAGATCGTGGGGCAGCTACTCCTCGCCAACGATCAGCACGACAGCGAGCTCATCACGATGCTCAAGAGCTACCTTTACTTCGGCAGGGTCAGTAGCGTCGCCGAGGTGGCAGAGCGCATACAGGCGATCACGCCTGAGGATATCACCGAGATGGTCAGTCGCTACCTAACGAGAGCGCAGCGACACACGCTCATCTATAAGTAGTAAAGCGACATTACGAAGGAAGTGACTGTCAAGGGCTTTTTCATTACCTTTGTGAGCAAGATACAAGCACTGAGGCTCGTATGCTATGGCCTCAGTTTGTGAGACAACCCCCTACTCCTCTATGCTACTACGGATACTATACATTATATATATAGTCTTAATAGCGGCTCCCATCTATGCGGTGGTAACCATCGTCTTGGCACTTATCATGACGGTGGGCTGCTTGCTAGGCTTCGGCAAGTTCTTTAGTTACTACCCTGGACTCATCTGGTCGTGGCTAGGACTAATCCTATCCCTCTGTCCCGTCACCGTACGGGGACGTAAGAACTACGACAAGAAGTCGGGGCCCTATGTCGTCATGGCCAACCACCAGGGAGCCTACGACATCTTCCTCCTCTACGGCTTCCTCGGCATCCCCTTCAAGTGGGTGATGAAAGAGTCGCTGCGGCGTGTCCCCTTCGTGGGAAAAGCGTGTGCGGTAGCGGGCTTTATCTTTGTCAATGGGCATAGCATACAAAATATCCGCAACTCACTAGACGAGGCTAAGCGTTCGCTCGGTGATGGCTACTCGATCTTTATCTTCCCCGAGGGCAGTCGTACTCGCACTGGTCGTATGCAGCCCTTCAAGAAGGGTGGCTTCGTAATCGCCGATGAGCTAGACATACCCATTATCCCTGTCTCCATCTCGGGCTCCTATGGCGTGATGCGCGCAGGCTCGCTCCTACCCCATTGGCGTCGCCTCTATCTAGATATACATCCGCCAGTCCACCCTCGAGAGTTCCACACCTCGGATCAGCCGATACAAGATCTCCGCGAGCAAGTCTACCACACGATACAACAAGGCATCCACGATGGCACAGAGCAACTCTAGTAGTAAGCCTCCTTACCGCATTCTCTTCGTCTGCCTAGGCAATATCTGTCGCTCGCCTCTCGCAGAGGCTATCATGCGGCAGCTCCTAGCCGAAGACCCCTCCAGCTCGTCTCAGATCGAAGTAGACTCGGCAGGCATAGGTGGATGGCATCAGGGACAACTAGCAGATCCGCGCATGCGTGCCCATGCAGCACGGCGGGGCATTGAGATGACGCATCGTGCGAGGCAGATTAAGGATGAAGACTTTGACGCCTTTGACCTGATCATTGCCATGGACGATGACAACTATGATGCACTGCGCGAGCTAGCCCCGACGCTAGAGCAGCAGGAGAAGGTCGTGCGTATGGCGGACTACCTCGAGCAGATGCCATGGGACCACATCCCCGATCCATACTACGGCGGTGCGTCGGGCTTTGAGCTCGTCCTGGATCTACTCACTGAGGGGTGTACCAATCTATACCACCGCTGCAAGGCGCAGAGCGGTAAGTAATCGGGGGGAACACGACTTTTCGTACTTTTGCGCTGGACTTATTACGACCTTGTTAACGAGCTATCTTTTATTCCGATGATTCCTAAGATAAAAAGGCTTCTCTCCATCTGTGGGGGCTATCTCAAGCAACTGTGGGGGCGCATGTGTAGTATGCCAAATCTCTTTGCCTTCTTGACACTCCTACAAGTGCTTATGGGGAGCTTAATGATACTGCACCTTCGCATGGAGATGCCTCTGCTCCTTTGGCTGGGAGGCTATATCGCTAGCACTGCGATACTGATGACACTTCCCGCCATACTGCCGCAGCGGTGGTGGCACATCTCCTGGACTAGTCTCATCGTACTGCTCTCGGCTGTACTATTTATATATGAGTATTATCTGCTCACCGAGTACGGCACGCTCCTCACGCAGACCGTCTTGCTGCAGTACTATCCGCCCTGGGCCGACGATGTGTGTCACTCACTACTACCATGGAGTATGCCGATGCACACGCTACTAGAGGCCATCGGACTGCTCTGTGGCATCAGCCTTGTGACCTGGTTAACCCGCAAGGGCTGGGGACTAGTCTTCATGCTACTGCTAGTACTTATCTCTGGTATACCGCACACTACACAGCTAAGCCCGATAGTAGCAGACGGGATCTCAAATGAAGAGGCTTACACGCTCGCTCATGAGTACAATATGATGAGTCGCTACATCGGGACGACGCTAGGAGTCTTTGCCAATCAAAAGCGATATGATGATATGGCGCAGAACTTATGGAAAAACGTCCCGACCAACGTTCGCCTCATACCTCAGCGCAAGCCACACAACGTGGTAGTCATCATCGGCGAGTCCCTACGTCGTCTAGATATGCACTGCTACGGCTACCCGCTAGAGAATACGCCACACCTAGACTCGCTCGTCCGCTCGGGCTCGCTCACGCTATATGATGATGTCGTCTGTCCACAGCCCAATACAATCACCTCACTGCGACGTGTCCTCACCATACGAGGAGAGGACGAGCAGGCACCTTGGGATGCCACGACTACCCTACCTATCGCTTTCTCCTCCGCTGGCTACAAAACCTACTGGTGTAGCAATCAGGAGATGGCTGGTGACTGGATCGAGGAGGTTTCGCTCATAGCCTCTACGGCAGACAGCTCCTACTACACCGAGGGTAGCACCTCTAGTTCTTTCCATTGGAAAGCTGGTCGAGTCAAGTATGATGAACTCCTCCTACCACATCTAACGGACTACCGACAGACCACTTCGCCTAGCGGTCATCTACTAGTAATGACCCACCTAATGGGCAATCATGCAGACTTTACCGATAGATACCCACATGATCGATTTGGTCGCTTTACGGCAGAAGATCTCCAGCACTTGGAGCCTCACCTTAGCTCAGGCGAGGCGCAAAACTCAGCTGAGTATATGAACTCTATACTCTACAACGACTATATCGTCTCAGAGATTATCAAGTACTACAGCCACAGCTCCTCCATCGTCATCTACCTCTCCGACCATGGACTAGCTCGCTATGACAATCCCGATGCACCTCACCAAGCAGCTCACTCAGTCTCTGAGAGATCGCTACAGATCCCCTTCATGGTCTATATGTCTGATCAGTTTGCAGAGGAGAATCCTGACATCCTACTCGCCGTACAGCGTGCTCGATACAAACCCTTCATGACCGACCTCTTCACCTCTTCACTCATGGGACTTATGGGCATCGAGTCAAACTATACCATCCCCCGCTTACAGCTATGGAGTCTATCGTACGATGCGACCCGTCCTAGATGTATCAAGGGCTTTGGCTCTGAGGTAACCTTCTCACCTAAGCATCCAGATCAGCTATGAAAAAAGCACTCTTAAACTACCTCCAGGGAGTCAAAGCAAGGATTCCACAGCTAGTATGGCTACTGATTGCGATGCTGGCGATCTTAACGCTCAATAACCTGGTCATCAGAGGGCTGCTCTCTAAGAGTGCGACTTATCTATCTAGAGAAAACCTTCCCCTACTATGGGACACCCTCTGGATGGCTACGCTACTCTACATCATCCCCACTCTGATCCCCCATCGCATCACACGTCGAGTGGTCATCATCGCCGAGCTAGTACTGGTTAGTGCCATACACATTATGGACCTCTACCTCGTCAGTACCTACCAGATGCCTTACTGCGATGCAATCGCCATCCCGATTTTTGCAACCAATCCTGGAGAGGCCCACGGCTTCTTTCAGTCGCTACGACTAGATATACCCTTTATGCTACGAGAGGGTGGCAAGCTCCTACTAGCTATCTTCCTGCCACTCGGCATCTCTTGGCTCATAAGTCGCGCTAAGAATACTAAAGAGCAGCCCACCCCTTGTGACAAGCGCATCCAGCGATATAGCTCCAGGCTCCTCTTTGTAGTAGTTCTCGTTGGTGCACACATACTCGGTATCAACTATCTGCGTCAGACCCGTATCGCCACTAGCTCTGGAGTCATACAGTACAATGCGCATGCACCTCTAGCTCGCCTCATGCTGAGCAGCCGGGTGTTGCGTCACGATGCTAAGCACTGCTCGCTAGACTACAGACCTCGACAAGCCACACCTCAAGAGGTAGTCGTAGACTCGCTCCTACCACCACACAACGTCGTGCTGGTCCTTGCCGAAGATATCTACCCGCACCTGATGCACTGCTACAACCCTATCGTCAGCGACAACACCCCCACCATAGACTCCCTCCTGCAGGCTGGCTCTCTCATCAAGCTGGACAGCGTCTATAGTGCCTCTGACAATGCAGCTCTAGCTGCAGCCTGGACGCTCTCTCTCTGTCCTAAGGATAGCCCTGACAGCTGGGACACCTACCCCTCTATCTATAGTATCTTTCGTGCAGCAGGCTACGACACCTATTGGCTAGACAACACCCCTCGCATAGCCCGTGGACTAGATGTCTACCCACAGCTAGCTGCCGACTGCGACCAGCACTTCTTTACCAATCTACGTGCAGACGATCAGGAGTGGACAGACCGCATCCCCTACGATGACGCGGTCCTCGACCAGCTCAAGCAGCTAGAGAGCCAGTCTCGTCTCACTACCATCCATCTTTTAGGAGCACGCAGTAACATTTGGTGGCGTATCCCCGAGGAGTTTTGTAAGTACAATCGTCTATCGGCAAACATTGACATAGACTTACCAGGCGATGCTCTAGACCACGTAGCTCAATACTACAACGTCGTCTACTACCAGGACTATCTACTCAAGCAGCTCATCGCACACTACCAGAAGAGCCCCACGATACTTATCTATTGTAGCCCGGTGGGTGTGTATAGTGAGTGGCACCCCTACTCCAGCGGACCAGTCGCTCCCGAGATGAGAGGTCAGGTACCCATGCTACTCTACCTCTCCCCAGCTATGCAGCGCATCTCTCCCGCTCTACGAGATCAGCTCCTACAGCTCAACACTGAGCGTCACAACCTCAGCGACCTACCCCAGCTACTGATGCGACTCTCTAGCATCCGGGTTTCCCTCTCGTAGCAGCAGCCCCCTATTACTCACACAACACGCTCGCCACACCTATGAGACTTCAAGTCTCATTCGTGTGGCTCTTTTTAGTTTCCTACCTATGAAACTAGAGTTTCTTACCTATGAAACTAGAGTTTCTCACCTATGAAACTAGAGTTTCTCACCTATGAAACTAGAGTTTCATGCCTATGGCACTAAACTCTCCTCACAGAGACTGCTGAAGCTACCCTAATTGATCTTTCTCTTGGACAGGGCATCGTGTTGCTCAGTCTTAAAACATTTTCATACCTTTGCCAAGCATCTGAAGCTCGATCGAATGTGAAGATTATAAAGCCAATTCATACGATCACACTAAGTGTAGATATGAGCCTGCCGCCACTAGCCTCTGTGCGGTCGTTAGAATGCGCTAGGGCCACATCTCTTCTGAGCTTCACCAGATAGCTTGCCACTTATTAAACAACCACAGATATAATACTAACGAAAAGTAATGAATCACCTAACGAATCGACTGATCTTACTGATCCTCATACCGCTCTGCCTCCTCACTGGAGCGAGTAGCGGTATCGCACAGCAATCCTTCGGAGGCACACCACAGCTTCTCGGGGAGGGCACACTACGCACTGCGACAGCTGGCATATCGCTTGCTCCAGACTTTAACCCCCAAGACCTCATGCGCCGAGAGTCATGGCACGAGGGGAGCTTGCAGCGCAAGCCTTACAACGTCGGCAAGGTAGTCCCTTGCTCCATAGACTTCGCCACTGAGGCAGAGCTGATCGGCTCTGTCGCAGGCACTGACATCTACCGATTAGAGATAGATATGGAGCAGAGCCCTGTAGGACTAAACCTGTACTACTCCGACTTCTTCATTCCGCAAGGCGGACGTCTCTACATCTACACCCCAGGTGGCGAGCAGCTCCTCGGAGCCTACACACACGAGACGCATCCTAAGCATGGAGCCTTCGCCTCTGAGCCTCTGAGCGGTAGCAAGCTCATACTAGACTATGAGGCTCCTCGTGGCTCGGCTATGCCCTCTATCCAGATCAGTGGCGTGGGCTACCTCTACCGCTCGGTAATGCAGGCTAAGGTCAGACCTACCATAGAGAAGGAAGACGCTTCAGATCCTGGTAAAGATCGGTACTGCCAAATCAACATCAACTGTCCTGAGGGTGACGACTGGCAGGAGCAAAAGAGTAGCTCGGTCATCTATATGCCTGTCTTCGCTAACGGCAAGATGAGTTTGTGCTCAGGCAACCTGATCAACAATGTAAAGGGAGACTTCAAGCCCTATATCCTTACAGCAGCACACTGCTCAGGCGAGGAGGGTACGGGAGACCCGATCGTGGGAGCGTTCAAAGGAAAGTTTGGCATTGAACAGGACAAGATGGATCAGTGGGTCTTTGGCTTTCACTATGAGAAGCCTCGTTGCAACAACAGCGACTACGGCTTCCAGACGACCAAGACACTCATTGGTGCTACTATCTGTACCTACACATCTACCTATGGGTACTCTGATGGTATGCTCCTAGAGCTCAAGAAGGAGATACCTCTCGACTATCGTGTCTACTACTCAGGCTGGAATGCTAGTGAGACGACTTGGCGCTCTGGTTCTGGCATCCATCACCCAGCAGGAGATGCGACCAAGATCGCCCTTTATAATGGAGGTATGAGTCTCGGACAGTGGGTCGAAGGTAGTGAGAGAAACCCTAAAACATTAGGCGGAAAAGATGATCACTACAAGCTTATGTTTGACAAGGGAAATACTGAGGGAGGCTCCTCAGGATCGCCACTATACAATGAAAACAAGGAGCAAATCGGCACACTCACGGGAGGATTTATAATTACCTGTTCTCAAGATGGGTACTATGGTCGCCTCAGCGCACACTTCAACAAGTACAAGGACAAGGGGGATCTATACCACATGGACATGTTCCTCGACCCCGACAAGACGGGAACTCTCAAGGTGGCTGGCACCTGGCGTAAGGGCTACAAGCCTTTTGCTCCTGTACATGCGCTACGTGGCATGCTAGACCTCAAGAATCACCTCAAGGTAGAGCTAGAGTGGGATGCCGTACCTGCACACGCACAGGGCTACCCTATCAGCTATCAGATATATCGCAACGGCACACCTCTCATAGAGGTCACAGAAACTAAGTATACAGACCAGCTCACATACGATCTCACCTCTAGAGGCTCTGTCCAATACGCTGTAGAGGCTCGCTACGATGTCGAGGGTAAAAAGGAGTCTACCCCAGCAGCTTACCGGACTATCTATACGGGCAAGCTCGTCAAGGAGGTAAATGCTCAGGTCAAAGCGGAGGAAGCTGGAGGCGTAAAAGTCTCTTGGGCACACCCCGTCAATGCGCAGACGATCTCTAAAATTGCTGATAGAGCAAAGATGCATCTAGTCAAAGCTTCCTCTAAGTATGTAGGTACACTTGCTTACAATGGATATTCTGAGATACGCTACTTGGACAAGTTCCGTCTAGGGCTGTCTCCCTTTGAAAAGCCTCTATACGTACACCAAGTCAATGTACTGCCAGTACGAAAAGACAAGGGATGGGCACATACCATCTATCTGCGCCAGAAGCGTAACGGGAGCCGTGAGTATGCTCAGACCTTTTCAGTACCCAAGGAGGGAGAAGGCTCCAGTGAGTGGCTGTCTATACCGCTCAGAAAGACCTTTGAACTACACATGGATGAGAATCTCGAGGTAGGCTTTAAGGTTAGGACAAACTTCCCCCACGAAGTGTACGTCGATACGAACTCTAAGGATGAGTATATGGGGGTAGATGGCGGTCTTGCTTTAATTTACGTTGGCTCGCCCTTTAACCAGTTAGTAGGACAGCCAGAGCCCACCTTTACTACAGACGGCTATATGGCTATCGAGCTAGTCGTATCTGATAGTCCTACGCTCAGCGGAGACACAATCCGTGAGACCTTCACTCGTGGGCCACTGCCCGTACCCTTCCCAGAGGTCAAGGGCTATGTGATCTATCGTAACGATCAGAAGGTCGGAGAGACAGCCCCCTCCGTACTCTCTTACCAAGATGCCGATGGCAAGGAGGGTGACAACTACCGCATCGAGGTACTATACGATGCTCCCGAGAAGCTAGCGATCGATAAGAGCATCAAGAGCACGCAGCAGCCCTATCTCTACCCCTCTGTGATACAAGACAAGGCGACCCTCGCTGAGGCAGACGAGGCTCTGTCGCTACAGCTCTACGATCTCTCAGGACGCTGTCTCCTGACGCTACAAGGTGATGCACTACGTAGCTCTATCGACCTGACAGATCTACCCGAAGGCTCATACATCGCGCTCATACGCACTATGCAAGAGACCTTTACGCAGAGAGTTATGATTAAACGAAATCAGCTCTAGGCTCTCTAAGCAAGCAAAGGTGACTGAGGCGGAAGTAACTCGCCAAGAGACTTCCCCTCAGCACCCTGCTTAAACAGATTACAAACCCTAAACCAACAATACCATGATGAGGCTTACAAGATCTATATCTCTACTCGTGATCGTCGCCCTCTCATCATATATATGGAGTGCGGCACAGGTAGACTGGGATGACGACGTATACTACGTCCCCTCCAAGACTTCTCAGCAAGATAGTCGCTCTAACAACTTGTGGGGCGACGATGAGTATCAATATGACAATCAAGACCCTCTCGACGCTTACAACCGCCGTGGAGAGGAGTATCAAGGTGCGCGAGGACAAAGCTACTCCTCATCACAGCAACCTAAGAAAGGGGTCGGTAAGTATAGCCGTCGCATCTCTCGCTTTCACAACCCCGCTACAGTATACATATACGACTCTGACAATGTAGATGTATACTACGACAAGGATGGTACCTATGGTATCTACAATTATCCGGATCGCTATGACTACGTAGCTGATCGCTACAACCCCGTCGGCATATCAATTAACCTATGGAGCCCGGGCTGGTACCCCTCGTGGGACTACTACTATGACTACATGTGGTACAGCTCCTGGTATCCATGGTACACGAATCGCTACCCCTACCCTTACAGCTGGGGTGGATACAGCTACTGGGGACCTTCTATATGGTACACCAACCCTTGGTCATGGGGCGGTAGCTATTGGTACGGATACTATCCACACTACGGAGGCTATGGTTACGGTGCTGGATATAACAATGGATACTGGGACGGATACTATGCTGGCTCCTACGGTATCTACGATCCATACTACGGAAACTATGTCAAGCCCTCGACCTACTACTCCAACGGTCGCCTAGGTAGTAGCTACTATGACAAGGGCTATAGTAGCAACCCACGCGCCTCACGAGGCAACCAAGGCACACTCTCGGGCAATGCTCGTAGAGGTTCACTAGATCAGTCTACTTATAGCCGCAATGAGGTAGCCAATCGTGGCAATTTCTGGCAGGATGATCGCAATCGTGTCTATGACAATACGCAGGGACGCAGTGCTCGTGGATCATACGACCAGTCTACTAGCACACGACGTGTCTCCTCTGAGCAGTACCAGATGGGTTCCGCCCGCTCACGTCGTGGCTCCTACTTTGAGGATAGTAGCACGATAAGACAAGATCGTCAACTCTCCTCGCCAAGTCGCAGCTACGATGCTGGCTCTGCTCGCTCACGTCGTGGTAGCTATGACGCCTCAACGACTAGCCAGAGGAGAAGCTACGACACGCCAAGAAGTTATCGCGAAAACAACAGTTCCTCTTCTGTACGCTCTAACCGCGGTAACAGTAGCTGGCAGGGAAGCTCCTCTAGCTCCTCCGCTCGCAGCAGTCGTAGCTACGACTCTCCCAGCAGCTCTAGATCATCCTCTAGTAGCTTTGGGTCTTCGTCCTCCTCATCACGGAGCAGCAGCTCATCTAGTAGTTCCTCTTCTTCTGGCCGCAGTGCTAGAGGACGCCGATAGTAGACACTTCTAAGGTATGAGACTTGTATCATTAGCCACTGCACGCAGGTTCTGACTAATGGTCAAGTCTCATTCGTTTATACACCTATACTTATAAACTATGCTTCGACACTATTTCATTCCCCTCATAAGCTCAGCTCTCCTACTCATCACGGGGGGCTATCTATCCGCACAGACTCATGATAATGCGCTACGCTTTAGCACCGAGACGCTCGACGGGACGGCTCGCTACCAAGCTATGGGAGGAGCCTTCGGTGCTGTAGGTGCTGACTACAGTAGCTTACGACAAAACCCCGCTGGACTAGGGCTCTTCCGCAGTAACGAGATACAGGGGACCATTGCTTTCGGACAAAACCTGGACCAAGCTACTTGGTACGAAGAGCACTACAAGAAGGGGCGCACAGCCTTCAGTGGCAATATGTCTGTCGTGCTGGCGACTCCGCTCAGAGGGTCTGGCCTAACCTTCAATCTGGCTCTAGGCTTCTACCAGCGTCAGAGCTTCGCACGCTCTTTTGACGTAAGCAACCATCATATCACGGACTTCTCACTAGCAGACTACACGGCTCTTATCACGCCGAGCAATGTCTCTCCCGAGGATCTCCTCAGCAAGAATGCTTATGGTAGCGTCCGCGCACCTTGGCTCACTATACTAGGGCATGGAGCTGGCTGGACAGTGCAGCGTCCAGAGGGCTTCTACGAGAGTGCCTTCAACTATCGTGATAAGGGGGGCATCTTAGGGCCGAGCAATTCGCAATTACGTGTCAACGAGCGTGGAGGCATTCAGGACTTTGACTTCACCGGTGGACTCAACTACAACGACCGCCTATACTTCGGTCTAGGGATTAAGGTCAGTGCGCTAGACTATCGCATGAACTCTTACTACGGCGAGGACTTCATAGACAAGGACTACCTAGAGCTCGCCAACGAGCTTCGCACCTCTGGTTCGGGTGCATCGGTTAGCTTCGGCTTGATCGCTCGTGTCTCAGACCATCTGCGCCTAGGTGCTGCCATACAGACGCCCACATGGTTCTCGCTGCAAGACAACTACGTAGCAGGAGCCGAGTCTCGACACCCACGAGTAGACAAGGAGGGCAAGCCTCTACCCGAGAAGGATTGGACCGTCAAGGATCAGACACCTAGCGATGCTGCTTGGCGTTACCAGTTACAGACCCCAACGAAGATCGTCCTCAGTGGAGCCTTCGTCGGGCGGCATGGCATGCTAAGCCTAGACTATGAGCTAGCCAACTACTCGGGCATCCAGCTCAAAGACACCTATGGTCCCTTTGTCAATGACAACAAACTGATGAAGGAGTACTTTACCCCGATGCAGAGTACCCTACGTCTCGGTGGCGAGCTGAGAGTCTCTCCTCAGTTCAGTCTTCGTGCGGGTGGATACTGGAGACAAGCTCCTATGAAGGCTAGCTTCGACTCCGATCCTAAGCAGAGTGCCAAGATCCATGTCAACGAGGCTGGTACCGTGCCGCACTACGAGATCGTCGGCATGGGCTATGGCGTCACGGGCGGACTAGGCTGGCGCTTCTCACCCTCCTCTTATGTAGATCTAGCTGTCGTCTATCAGGGACAAAAGTCTCACATGTACCCCTTCCCGACAGGTTACGATGAGAAGACTAAGTTTCACGTTGAGACGCCTCAAGCTATCCAGCTACAGAAGCACCGCATCTACGGGGTAGCTACCTTCGGTTTTAAGTTCTAATCCTCTTTATATCCACAGAACCATGTCACTATCTTCCAAAGCTTGGGATCGTCTTCTAGACTTTGTCCTCGGAGCCAATATGGCGCAAGTCAATCGTGTCGAGTGGCTCACCGATACGCTCTACCCCTTTCTCTCTATCACCGAGCTAGAGCAGCTCGCCACGGAGCCTCCCCACCGCTTCCTCTCGGTCAAAGTGCTCAACCATATAGCCAATCAAGAGATACGTCGTCACACCGAACTCCTAGCTATGGGCTCGGCAGGCAGCAGTCTCACAGGCTGCATAGCTACATGGGTCGGCATACCGACAGAGCTAGCGCAGTACAGCGTCAACCTCGTCCTCCTCATACAGAAGCTCGCCTACCTCTACGGCTGGAACGACTTCTACTCCTATGGAGCCGTAACGGCAGAGACCAAGGCACGTATCACCTTTATGATGGGCAGCATGCTAGGCATACGAGAGGCTGACGCACTCCTGCGCAACGCTTGTCGTTCATATCAGGGACAGGTCTCCATAACGCCTATGCCCTACGTAGGCGACCGCTCCCCTATCGACAAAGTCATTGTAGAGATCTCAAAGCGTCTCTTGATACTCTCTGCCAAGGGAGGCGTCACCGCTTGGATCGGGCGCAAGGCTCCGCTCATCGGTGTAACCATCGGAGCCAGTACCTCTTACCTCCTTGTCAAGCCTTCGCTCGTACGTCTCAAGGTGCTCCTACGTGACCTCATGCAGGAGTAATCTCAGAGACTTCGGCTCTTTGGTGCATCTCAATAAATCCGTACCTTTGCCCCACATCAATTCACTTTTTAGACGAATAGCAACTATATGGCCAATTGGTTTGAATGCAAGGTGACCTACGAGAAGATGGTCGACAACGGAACGCCCAAGCGTACCTCCGAGGGGTACCTCGTACAGGGCGACACCTATACGGAGATAGAAGAGAGACTCACCAAGGAGCTCACGCCCTTTACCTCTCTAGGCGAACTCATCATCAATACGATCAAGCGGATCAAGCTCGCTGAGCTCTTCCTCTCTGATCACCCCGAGGACGATCGCTTCTATCGCTGCAAGGTCAACTTCATCTCTCTAGACGAAGCCAAAGGCATCGAGAAGCGCACCGCTGCAGCTATGATCGTACAGAGCGACAGCCTGCCCAATGCCCTCAACCGCCTAGAGAAAGAGATGTCTACGACCCTCTCACCTTACGAGATAGCCTCCATCACCGAGACCATCATCATGGATGCGTGGCCGATAGACTTCTCTAAGCCCAACGAGTAATAAATCCCTACTTCGAGACTGTTACCTAGAGACAGGTAGCAGTCTCTCTTTTTGTATTGTACCAATCTCAAATTCCCCTACACATCATGATCGCAGAGCGTCTAGCAGAGATACGGAGTCAGATACCAGAGCAGGTGCAGCTCGTGGCCGTCTCCAAGTTTCACCCCGTCGAGTCTGTCCGTGAGGCTTACGAAGCAGGTCAGCGACTCTTCGGCGAGAATCGTGCACAAGAGCTTGCCGAAAAAGCTCCCCAGCTCCCCGAAGACATCCAGTGGCACTTCATCGGCACCCTCCAGCGCAACAAGGTCAAGAACATCGTCCCCTACGTCTCCCTCATCGAGAGCGTCGACTCCGAGTCACTCCTCCAGGAGATCGTCAAGCAGGCAAATCGCTTCGACCGCCAGCTGCGCATCCTCCTGCAGTACAAGATAGCTCAGGAGGAGAGCAAGAGCGGACTAGACCACGCAGAGCTCCTAGCACTCGTAGAGCACTACCTAGCGACTCCCGAGTGGCGAGAGCGCATCACCATCTGTGGCTTGATGGGTATGGCGACGCTGACAGAAGACAAAGAGCAGATACGCCACGAGTTTGACACGCTCCGTGCGCTACAGACGGAGCTGCGAGAGCGTTACCCCGACATCTCATGGGACGAGCTCTCCATGGGCATGAGCAGTGACTGGCCCCTAGCCGTAGAGGCGGGCTCCACAATCGTACGCATCGGCACCGCCATCTTTGGTGAGCGACAATACTAGTAGTAGCCCAGCCCTCCCCCATCATTCTCTGACGAAAGTCAGACGCCCCCCACGCAAGGAGACTTAATCGCTGATTAAATGCGGTTAAGTCTCCTCTCTTTTGTCGTCTTCTCCCCTAAAAAACCTCTACTCCCCGAAAAGGGATCAGACTAGCATGATAAGCTGCTAAACAAGTCAAAGGTCCCCCCCACACAAACGAATGAGTCTAGTTTATCAACCTACTGAACCTTTGGGATACCAGCAGAAGGTCTTGATTCATACCTGCTTAAAGTCGTAAATTTGCATCGAAACATTTCTTAAACCTGTACAAGACTTATGACTCGTCTCTTGACCCGATGGCGACAATTGCTCGTCCTCACCCTCTTACTGCTTTGTAGCGTAGGCACTCTATCCGCACGCCCCTTAAGTGAGCGTCAGGCTCGACACCTAGCCGAGCAATTCTTCCTCCAGTCGACTCGCACGACCATGTCTCGTCCCATATCACAGCAGGGACTACAGCTCGTCTCAGCTCCGATACGTCAGAGTGTTGGTGTAGAGCTACGCACCCTATCGGGCGACAAGGCTCGCTACTACTATATTTATAATAGAGGTAGCAATGCTGGCTTCGTCATCATCGCTGGTGATGATGAGCTGACTCCTTATATAGGATACGCCACTACGGGGCGGTTCATCGTAGAGGATATGCCCGAGCAGCTAGTTGCTTTTCTCAAGGCATGCCAAGAGCGTATCGATGAGCTAGTCTCTAGTATCAGCTACCATCAGGCACTACAGCCGACACGCCCCAGTGCCTCCGAGCCGACACAGATTGCTCCTCTACTGGGAAACATACAGTGGAATCAGAGTGCCCCTTGGAATAATCAGACACCCGTCGTCGATGGTGAGCATACACCCGTAGGTTGTGTCGCAACCGCCTATACACAAGTGATGCGCTACTACCAGTGGCCTACACAAGGCGAGGGAACCTTCTCCTATACAGAAAAAAGAAGTGACCGCCAGCATAGTGTAGACTACGAGTCTACTACGTATGACTGGGCGCACATGCCTGAGCGGTATGCTGATCCATCACAAGCCACCGAAGAGGAGACCAACGCGCTCTCGACGCTTGCTTACCATGCTGGCGTTGCTGTTGAGATGATGTACGCACCTCGTGGCAGTGGAGCTTCTATGCCCTATGTAGACCGTGCTTTACGCGAACACTTTCGCTACGACAAGCGCGTGAGCTTCAAGAACCGAGTAAACTATACGCAGGCTACCTGGGAGCAGCTACTACGTAATGAGTTAATTGCCGCTCGCCCTATTGTCTATAGTGGCTATGGTCATGGTGGTCACGCCTTTGTCTGTGATGGGTATGATGCGAATGGTCTCTTTCACATCAACTGGGGCTGGGGAGGCATGAGCGATGGCTACTTCAACCTCAACTACCTGGTTCCTTCAGATCTAGGCATCGGTGGTGGTGCTGGTGGTGGCTATAGCCTAGGGCAGGGAGCGGTCGTCGGGATTATGCCTGATCGTCAGGGCACCTCGCAGCGACCGGAGTCTTCCGTAGTCACCACGTGGCGCTTCAGTATGCTCTTTGACAAAGGCACACTAGATGCCACAGCAGACTACATAGTAGCTCTCGTAGACGATGCAACCCCATACGATGACCTCATTACCTATGGTGTCACACGCCTAGGCTCTACCGATACGACTTACCTCGATCAGTACGCACGCAACGCTCATATAGAGAGTCTCTATCAATCTGACACTATTACATCTCAAAAGCTCCAACTCAGTGGCTATATAAACGAGGGTACGTGGGACTTCTTCCTCGCCTATCGAGCTAAAGACGTAGCTGGTACTGCTTCTTGGAGACCTTGTGGGCAGCATGAGCGTGCTAAGGATCAGTATCGTCGCACCTTTACCATCTCACGAGAGGGCGATGGCTCCTATACAGCTACTGAAGATGCTAGTGCTAATCAACCTAAGCTAGAGCTCGTCGCTGGATCTGCTCAGAGCAAGATCGCAGGCTATGAGAAGAGCCAAGTCTCCCTCCAGCTGCGGAATACAGGACGTGTCGAGTACTTTGAGCAGTTATACCTCTTCGCCCGTAAGTCTGGCGAAAAGATGTTTCAACCGCTCCTCAATCTCCTTCCAGCCATTGAGGCTGGTGGTCAGGAACGTGTGACCTTTGATATAGAGCGCTTCCCCTATGGTTCAGGATATGTAGAGCTACTGGTTGGCTATTTTGTCAAAAATGACTTTACCCCCCTCTGGTCTAATACGGTTTCCATTCAGCCAGCGACCAATGTACGTACGGCTTACGTCCTCTCATCGGATCAGCCCGTCACGGCCAATCTATCTACTGGAGCCATCTCGCAGATGCGCATTCGCAATGTCGGGACGACAACGGCTCCTTTGCAAGGAGACCTCTACTATCGCTGGGAGCTTAGCAAGGGCGACAACAAAGCTTCATCAGAGTGGACAACGATAACTCCTATCTCAGCTGGAGGCGAAGCCACCTTCACACCTAATCTAGAGCGCGAGCTTCAGAAAGTCAATGCTCAGGAAGGCGATGAGATTACGCTCACAGCGACCTTTGTAGTGCTTTACAATGAGGGAAAGTCTTACAGCTACATCCCTTTGCTAGAGCAGGGCTCACTAGCAGTCACCTGTACGAAAGGCCACATCATCGGCGACGGCATCATCACGATGACCACGACGAAACTAGTCGGAGAGACGATTCAGCTAGGTTACGAGGCAGACAAAGATGTCTCCGTTGAGGGGGCTGAGCTGATAGATGATTCAGAGCGGTTCATGCGACGATACAGAGTCACCAATCAGCAAATAACTCTGCGTGGAAATATCACAGCATTATTTTGTTTTACACAGGGATTGACTGATATAGATGTTTCCCAGTGTAGCTCCTTAAGCGAACTTTACTGCTTTGCCAACGAGATCAAAGGGAAGTCAATGCTACAACTGGTCAATAGCTTGCCTGATCGCACAGGACTAAAGAATGGCACCTTAGTTGTCTACTCAGATGGCTCTCTCGGGGCAGAAGGCAATGTGTGTCTGAAAAGCGATGTTGCCATAGCTAGGGCTAAGAATTGGGACGTAAAACAACTGGTGATGGAGTATGATGATAAACTACAACTCCCCCCCTACGACGGCGAGGGCCCAACAAAGACCTTTGCCGTAACACTGAATCAGGGCGACAATGGATCCATCTCAGCCACCGGCGCAGACGATCTTAATGCCGTACTAGAGGGTACCGAGCTAACCATCACAGATCACCCCGACGAAGACTACCTACTAGTCGCTCTGACGGCCAACGGCGAAGACATCCTCTCTACAAAGAAGCTGAACGTCCGGGAAGATACCGAGATCAAGGCAACCTTTGCGAAGAAGAGCTATACCGTGACATTCTCGACGGAAGGCGAAGGCGAAAACAAGCTCACAGCTACTAGAAATGGGGAGCCCTTTACCTCTGGAAGCCCAGCTCATGAAGGCGACAAGATCGTCATCACAGCTCAGCCTGCTGAGGGGTACCAGATAGACAAGTGGCTCGTTGGCAAGGAAGAGATAGAGTTCACTCCCTATACGGGTCAGACGACCTTCGAGTGTACCGTCGGCACGGCAGATGTTTTAATCAAGGCGACCTTTGCGAAGAAGAGCTATACTGTGACATTCTCGACGGAAGGCGAAGGCGAAAACAAGCTCACAGCTACTAGAAATGGGGAGCCCTTTACCTCTGGAAGCCCAGCTCATGAAGGCGACAAGATCGTCATCACAGCTCAGCCTGCTGAGGGGTACCAGATAGACAAGTGGCTCGTTGGCAAGGAAGAGATAGAGTTCACTCCCTATACGGGTCAGACGACCTTCGAGTGTACCGTCGGCACGGCAGATGTTTTAATCAAGGCGACCTTTGCGAAGAAGACTTACGCAGTGACACTGACATACAATGAACATGGGACAATTTCCATCGTGGAGCCTGTGGACCTAGAGACAGTGCCATACGGTACGACTCTGACGGTCCAGGCTACGGGCAAAAATGCACAGTGCGAGCTGACCGCTCTGACAGCCAACGGCGAAGATATCCTAAGCTCTAAGAAATTCACCGTCAAAGGAGCTACCGAAGTGCAGGCGACCTTCGTAGACCATACGAGTGTAGAGACAATCGCTGGGCACGCCGTCCGCATCTATCCGAATCCAGCACAGACGTTTGTCCTCATTGAGGGCTTGCAACCAGCTAGCCAGGTATCGCTATACAGTATGAATGGCAAGCAACTGTACACGGGTCAGACAGACCTGCAAGGGACTCTGCGAATTGACCTAACCGCTCTGAGCGATGGTGTCTACCTCCTCGTAGGTGAGGGGTGGCAAAAGCGTTTAGTCGTCAAGCAATAGACGATAAACAGCTACTAAGAGGCTGCTACATTGCGATGGCTCCATCACCGCAGTGTAGCAGTCTCTTTTTGTGTCCTTCCCCAATGCAATCCTTCCCCTCTCCCGATGAAATTGGAGTTTCATACCTAAGAAACTGGAGTTTCATACCTAAGAAACTAGAGTTTCATGCGTAGGAAACTGGAGTTTCATACCTAGGAAACTGGAGTTTCTCACGTAGGAAACTGAAGAGGGAGACCCACTAGATGGTGGGTCTCCCTCTTATTGTCGTATGGTGCGACGGACTAGACGAAGCAGGAGTTCGAGTCTAGCGAAGCCATCGCCGTGATGTTGACGATGTCCTTGACGTCGGCATCGTGGTCAGCAAAGTAGATCGGCTTAGCCAGTCCGATCTGGATAGGCCCAATCACATCCTCCGCTATGTCTAGGTGCTTGAGGAGCTGATAGCACGCATTCGCAGCCGAGAGACGGGGGAAGATAAGCACATTGGCTGGCTCACCCTTGATGCGATTATTGGGGAACTCCTCATCGCGTCGCTGGTAGTTGAGCGCGGTCTGTAGCTGCATCTCACCATCCACCACGATGTGTGGGTGGTCTCTGTGCAGTATCTCCACCGCCTTGCGCGCCTCCACAGAGGACTCAGCATCGGTACTGCCAAAGTCTGAGAAGCTCACCATAGCGATGACTGGCTTGATGCCAAAGCAGCGCACCTTTTCGGCAGCTAGGAGCGCAATGTCCACCAGTGTCTCAGCCTTGAGGTTTTGATTGATCAACGTATCAGCTAGGAAGAGCGGTCCACTCTTCATCATCACGAGGTGCATCGTGGCAAAGTGCTGGTGACCTGGGGCGATACCCACCGTATCACGAGCTACATTGGAGAGGTAGGCATAGTTCGAGTAAATGCCTGTGATCAAGCTGTCAGCATCACCGCACTGTACCATCATCATGCCGAAGTAGTTCGGACCAAACATCTTGTCCTTAGCTTCACTCAGGATACCGCCCTTGCGCCAGTTTTGCTCTGTGTAGCGGCGGGCATACTCCTCTCGCTTAGCCTTCCACTGCTCGTCATGCTGATTGATAATCTCGATCGTGGAGAGATCCAAATCATGCTCCTTGGCAAGCTCTCGGATGACCACGGGGTCACCCAGCACGATCGGATGAGCGATACCCAGCTGAGCCACCTCAGCAGCAGCACGTAGCACGAGTGGGTTCTCACCCGCAGCGTAGACCATACGCTTGGGGGACTTTTGCGCAGCCTCGTGGATGCGACGTAGCAGGTGACTCATACCTCCCGTACGCATCAGGAGCGACTGCTCGTAAGCCTCCCAGTCGGTAATCTCACGACGCGCCACACCCGTACGGATAGCTGCACGAGCCACAGCCATCGAGACTCTCGTGATGAGACGTGGGTCCACAGGCTTGGGGATAAAGTAGTCAGGGCCGAAGTGCAGTGGCATGTGTCCGTAGGCACTCGAGACCTCATCGGGGACAGGTTCCTGCGCTAGGTCTGCGATGGCTATCGTGGCAGCCATCTTCATCTCTTCATTGATCGCCGTAGCACGCACATCGAGTGCCCCTCGGAAGATATAGGGGAAGCCGATCACATTATTGATCTGATTCGGATAGTCCGACCGGCCCGTAGCCATCAGTACGTCAGGGCGTGCCGCTTTTGCATCCTCATACCTGATCTCAGGCTCTGGATTGGCTAGCGCAAAGACAATCGGATTGGGAGCCATCTTCTGCACCATCTCAGGCGTCAGCACACCAGGCTGCGAGAGTCCGAGGAAAAGGTCAGCCCCTTCGATTGCATCGGCCAATGTGAAGACACCCTCACGATCGGTCGCAAAGAAAGCTTTGCGCTCATCTAGATTGGGGCGGTCGGTGCGAATGACTCCCTTGGAGTCGATCATCACAATGTTCTCCCGCTTAGCTCCCAGAGCTATATAAAGCTTGGTGCAGGACTGTGCTGAGGCACCTGCGCCACTGACCACAATCTTAGCCTCTTCGATCTTCTTGCCGACGATCTTGAGTGCATTGAGCATACCCGCAGCGGAGATGATGGCGGTGCCGTGCTGGTCGTCGTGCATGACGGGAATGTCAAGCGTAGCCTTCAGCTCCTCCTCGATCTCAAAGCACTCGGGTGCCTTGATGTCCTCGAGGTTGATACCGCCGAAGGTAGGTGCCAGCGAGCGGACGATCTCGACAAACTTCTTGGGGTCCTTCTCGTCGACCTCTAGGTCAAAGACATCGATACCCGCATAGATCTTGAAGAGCAGTCCCTTGCCCTCCATCACCGGCTTGCCAGCCATAGCACCGATGTTGCCCAGTCCTAAGACGGCGGTGCCGTTGGAGATAACCGCAACGAGGTTACCCTTGGAGGTGTAGTCGTAAGCACGCTCAGGATCGGCCTCTATATCCTTGCAAGGCACCGCTACGCCAGGGCTGTAAGCGAGCGTTAGATCCTGCTGTGTATTGTGCGACTTAGTGGGTCGCACCTCTATTTTACCAGGCTGTGGGAGCGCATGATAGGCTCTCGCAGCCGCTTCTAGTTTTTTGTCCATTATGCTATCTTATAGTATGATACATAGTTCTCCGTAGCAAGTATTTCGCCTCACTTACTGAAGAACGCATACAAAGCTACAACTTTTGCGCCACTCTAGAGCGCATCGCTAGAGAATTGTCCAGTTGTTGCGAAAGGTGAGTGTCAGGGAGATCATGTGGCTCAGCTGGCTCCGTATGGCGGTGCGCTGACTCCACCAGAGCGCACCCTCTAGGCGCAACGCCCCGAAGCTGGGAATGGGTACTTCTAGTGCTGGATAAACGCCTAGTCGCCACTGCTCCTCGGCTGTACGAGCGGACGCTAGGAGCGGCCCCCCATAGGGTGCATAGTAGCGGTGCCCGTAAGTGGCATCTGTCGCTAGTCGCAGCATCTTGTGTCGCCAAGCTAAGCGACCATAGAGGGCGTATCCGAGCGGAGGATCAGCCTTGCCATCACGTAGCGAGGAGCCTAAGAGGTGCAAAGCGCCTTCGACCGCACCCTGCGTGGCATACTTATATTGTGTAGTCACCCCAGCGGCACCAGCTAAGTAGGTGTGTAGCGTGTCTGGAGGCGACATCTGCTGTATCTCTCCTGCCCGATGATGCGCCGTTGCCTGCAGTGAGAGTTGCGTCTTCCAGCTTTCACTGCTGTGGAGCTGATAAGCTGTGGATAGTAGGGCTGAAAAAGCCTCCTGATGAGTCTCTCCAGGGAAGATGAAGCCTTGCCAATCCACAAGAGCTTCTAGCGCAAAGCGAGGATAGCGCAGCTGAATCATTGCCCCCTGCGCAGGGTCGCGTGTGAAGCTGTACTCGGGATCGTAGAGCGGTGAGACGAGCAAGAGAGACCCATCTTGATCGATCGTAGAGGAGGCGACACCTCGCAGTGCCACCGTCTGCGCTCCGAGGAGTGTTCCCATCGAGACGGTGACATGGTCATTTGGCCTGTATTGTAGGGAGAGGATAGGACGTAGATGCACGCCACTCCCCTGCTCCTTAGGGTCACCGCTCCAGTGTGGCAAGTGGTCGTACCACCCACCTCGTGGATAGCGCTGTGCACCTAGTAAAGTGAGGTTGTAGACGCCCCCCACGAGACGCACCTGACGATGCTCGAGTGCCACCGTGGGAGCCAATTGCCACCCGGGGAGCGTATAGCCGAGCTGGTAGTCGGCGTGGTACTCATTATTGCGAAAGAAGGTCACCGCATCTACCCCCACACTCAGACGCAGGGAGTCCGCCCCCCGCTCTGCGGTATTGCTGGCAGAGAGTACGGAGATCGGGGCTAGCAGTAGGAGGAGCGTCCCCAGTAGCTGTCTCGCTTTCATCACGCCTGACGAACGAAGTGGTAGAGCAGTGCACTCGCTCTCATCGGGGTAAAGAGAGAGCGTATGTGGTAGGAGAAGCCGACGCCAAAGGCTTTGAGCCAAGTGATGAAGTTGATACGCCCCCCCTGGTTGTAGCTTTCGCTCAGCAGTGCAATGTAGTAGACATCTAGTCGCTGCGGGCGAATCTTCTTTAGGGTGAAGTGGTGCGCCTCCACCGTTTGTCGCATAGAGTGTGGCGTAAAGTGCCATAGGTGACGCGGCACATCGTAAGCGGCCCAGAGCGCACGGTAGTAGCTAGCGTCAAAACTCTGCGCATTAGGCACAGCGATGCAGAGCGTCCCCCCAGGCTTGAGTAGCTGTTGGTACATCTCCAGTTGATCGGCAAGATCTGGGAGATGCTCTAGGCTATGCCATAGGCAGATAAGGTCTAGCTGGCCAGATAGTTCGGAGTGGTGCGCCACAAACTCTTGGGTCGTGGCAAAGAGTTGCTCGCTGGGGATCTGCTGAGCGCACAGCTCTCGTGCTGCCTTGCTCTGCTCCACGACATACGCCTTGCACCCTCGCTCCTGCATAGCGTGGGCAAAGGCTCCGACGCCCGCCCCGACCTCCAGCATCATCTGCGGAGCTGTCGCACAAAGCTTGCGAGCGGTCCGAACCCGCCGTCCCGTGCGGTAGCGCTTCACCGCACGATAGATGCGAGCCATACCGCCCCGCCCCTCTGTCTGATGACTCAGATATTCGGAGCTGTCGTAGTAGTGCCCTAGCTCCTCTGCGGGAGGTGGCGTCAAGGTCTGTAGCAGTCCACACTGGTTGCAACGACCTATGGCATACCGCTCGTGCGAGACGAGGTGGTCCTCACACTCCCACAGCTCGGTATAGCTGCTATTATGGCAGTGTGGGCAGGTTTGATCGGAGAGACTACATGCTATCATAGCTAGACGGGACTATTTGCTGGTACCCTTTTTGGCCTCCTGCCATAGCGTCTCCATCTCCTCTAGTGAGAGGTCGGTGATGCTTTTGCCATGCTCCTTAGCAGTCCGCTCAATGTACCCAAAGCGGTCGATAAACTTACGATTCGTCCGCTCCAGCGCATTGTCGGGGTTCACACCATAGAGACGAGCTGCATTGACAATGCTAAAGAGCAAGTCCCCTATCTCGGCCTCTAGGTCGTCAGCACTCCCCGAAGTCATCTCCTGCTCGACCTCCTGTAGCTCTTCGCGCACCTTCGCCCAGACCTCCTCACGCTCCTGCCAGTCGAAGCCGACGGCACGCGCCTTGTCCTGTATGCGATACGCCTTGATCAGTGCCGGCAGAGCCGACGGCACGCCCGAGAGGACCGACTTATTGCCGTCCTTCTCCTTTTGCTTCACCTGCTCCCAGAGCTGTACCACCTGTCCGGCATCCTCGACCTGCTCGGTAGCATAGATGTGCGGATGGCGAAAGATGAGCTTGTTGCACAGCTTGTTGCACACATCTACAATGTCAAAGTCGCCCTGCTCATCCCCTATGCGTGCATAGAAGAGGACATGCAGTAGCACGTCGCCTAGCTCCTTAGAGATAGCGTTGGTATCCCCTTGCTCTAGCGCCTCGCTCAGTTCGTAGACCTCCTCGATGGTGTTCGCCCGTAGCGACTCATTCGTTTGCTTGCGATCCCACGGGCAGTGCGTGCGCAGATTGTCTAGGACATCCAGTAGGCGGGAGAAGGCCTCCAGCCGTTCATCTTTGCTGTGTATCATAGCTTGTCTATTATTATAGTGCAAAGGTACCACTTTGAGGACAAAGCACCTCACCCATCGAGCAGCTCCCGCAGTTTTCCAAAAACTTTCCAGCCTTGGAAAAATAAATTTCCAACGCTGGAAACTT
>OLQN01000628.1_pt1 | contig 29896 bp, 22 predicted proteins | sample 1673181 | NCBI WGS metagenome assembly OLQN01 (sample SAMEA3136763, study PRJEB25190) | human gut metagenome | biome: human gut; feature: human-associated habitat; material: faeces | place: Austria | collected 2013
TCGGCAAATGTCAGTTTTTCGGCCATACACTCGTCGTCGGGCGCTATGTGATAGCGCGCACGCATCTTTTCTAAATAGCTTATTTCTTTGCAGTCTATTATGCCGTCAGCCCTTATCAAGTCGGCCACCACACGCATCAAACTCGCTTTCTCGTTTTTCGTCATAATCTCATAGCATTAGCATTACGGCATTATTTTCGTTCCGTAACGCGAATATAGTTAAAAGCATTTTACGCCCCACCAATTACACACGCATTAACACAATATTTATGAAATCACGCATATATTGCCGCAACATGGCATCTCGCGAAATTGTAATTTTCAGCATGCCACCGCAGCGGTTGGGGCTACACTTCTTAATGACAAAAACACCAAGATTGTTAACAAGCAAACGCAAAATATTTTGGTTTGGCGCAATTAGAACGTTGCAACAACAATTTTGAAAACTATGGACATTACAGCCTCAACATTGCAAAATACAAGATAACGCGGACATTGCTGCTTAACTTTGCCAACGAAAACAAACAAAACATAAGCAACCATGACTAATCCCAACGACCAAAAGCGCGAAAATATTTTCAAGCATCTCAAGGAATTCAACAAGGATACGACAAAGCTCTTTTTCGACCTCACAGCCGACGAAGCCAAGGCCCTGCTCATGACTTCGGCGCACTACCACAATTTTGAAATGCCCGAATACTTCAACTTTGACAATGTGCTCAATCATGTACAGAATACGGTGGGCAACCGTCCCTACACCGAGTGCCTGCACCAATCGATTGACATAAACCGTTGCCATGGGGTTAATATCGACATATTACTCAACAAAGACGGACACTACGCAGTACGCCCCCTCACGCTGTGCAACCCGTACCTCTATTATTTTATGGTACGCACACTCTGCACGTCTGAGGCTTGGCAAAGCATCTCACAGAACTTAAGCGCTTGCCAAGTGCCACACATCATGGCGGGCGGACTGCCTGTGGTGCCGGCTAAAGTGGAAAAGTTCCACAACAGCACCATCATATTTAACTGGTGGCGAAACATGGAGCAACGCAGCCTCGAATTGGCGGTTGACTACCGATATATGTTTGTAACCGACATTACCAACTGCTATGGCTCTATCAATCCGCAAACTATAGATTGGGCTTTGTCGCGCCGCAACACACAAAAGGGCACCGACAGCAATCATGCGCTCGCCAATGACATTATCAAACTGCTGCACGGCATGCAGCATGGCCACAACGCTGGCATTCCGCAAGGCAGCACGCTGTTTGACATATTGGCCGAGATTGTGCTGTCATACGCCGACTTGCTGCTGCATGAGGCATTGGAGCGCGAGGGCATTACGCAGGGGTATGAGGTGCTGCGCTACCGCGATGATTACCGCATATTCTGCAATAATAGTAATCAGCTCGAACGTATTTCATACATCTTGCAGCAGGTGCTTGAAAGCCTTGGTTTGCGCATGAACACCGACAAGACACGCATTACCGATGACGTGGTGACAAACAGCATCAAACCCGACAAACTGTACATATTGGAGCATGCGCCCGTTATCGACGGCAAGCAGCACAACCTGCAAAAGCACTTGCTCTACGTTCTGCAGTTTGCACGCAAATTCCCCAATTCCGGACAGTTGCGCTCGCTATTGTGCCGCATACACAAAAGGGTGATGAACGGTGATTATGGTGAGAAACTCACCCATGTGCTTACCGTAAACCTTATGGATGAAGATTCCACCACATCGAAAACGGCGGAGGATAAATTACCCGATATCATTACAATCATTGGCAACGCTAACGCGATGGCTGCCATTGCCTTGCAAATTGCCATCGAAAACATGCCCGTAGCCCATTATGCTTTGCGCATTATCGGTGACATTGTGAGTTATACGCAGGCACGCAAAATGGGGACTTTTGAGAACCACGACGACTTGCTGCTGCGCATTCGCCAGCGCTTAATCAACATGCCTAACGCAGACTATCTCAAACTGTGGTTGCAGAGTCTGACAAACAAACTGGATAAAGCCAACAACACGCCTTCGCCCTACGACACACCCTTGTGCCGCCTGGTTGCCGGCCTACAAACCGAACTGTGGAATAACAGTTGGCTCGTCCCCGCACTCGCCAGCAGTCTGCCTGTACAATCTGTCGTTAACAAGGATGCCATACCTCAGGAGAGTAAAATAACGATCAACGAAAACAGCACCAACTTCTACGATGCGATAGAAGATGTGCTTAAAACTTTGTAAGTTGACAACTTGACAGATACATACCGAGGATACTAAAAAAATGAGAGTGAAACGCTCGCACTATAATAGGCGAAGCGTTTCACTCTCACTTGTTTGTTAGTAGCTTTCAAAGGCTTTTCATTGCATTACTCGTCCAGCATTTCCAATGTAAGCTCGCACCGGCACCCCGCATAAAAGGTGTCAAGCACCTGTTCAAACACATCGCCAGGACTAATGGCGTCAAAGAGCGTCATACACGATTGCACCTTCTGTGCATCTATGCCACCGAGTATTTGCTCTACCGGCGTGCCAGCGTGCTGCAACAGGGCACGGCTTATCTCTGTCAGCCGCTTGCGCAATGTGCGATTGGCCAAATAAGCTCGGGCCTCAGCCTCCGACGCTATACCGTAATAACGCGACATTCGGCTGTAACCAAGTCCGCGCATCTGCGGAAATATGTACCACACCCAATGCGACTGCTTGCAACCCTGCACAATCTCGGCCAAAGCCTTTTCGTACTGGCCACCGTCCTGTGCCTCAATAAATCTGTTTACATCATCTTCCATATTCTTGCCAGATAAAAAAGTCCGGAGCAGTGTGCAATACAGCACCTACTGCTCCGGAACCATCATATACTAAATATCATCAAAAATTAACCGTACCCAAGTTGCGGTCAACCAGCATGCCGTCCTTGGCAGTGAGGTTGAACTTGCCAGCCTTCTTGGCCTTGAACTTGATCACAAACAAGTTGTGGTCGCCCTCGTCAAGCAAGAAGTTGTTGCCACGGTTCACAAACGTGGGGAAGAGTTCCTTCTGGCCATTGGTGTGCAGACGGTCGTAGGTGAGGTTCACCATGTCCTTCATGTTGAGCAGTTCAACACCTGCATACTCCAATTCGCTTGTGCTGTAAGGCAAAGCAAAGCTCAAGGCATTGACATAGTGCAAGCCCTTGCCGCTCACCGTTACCTCAACCATGTCGCCTGCGGCGAAGGTCTTCTTGTTAGGTGTGAGCACCAACTTGCCAGCCACCTTGTCGTTTGAGTTGCGCACACCGCCATCGAGTTCGGTTGCCACACACGAGATGTCGTAGGCATCAATCAAGCCATTCTTGTTGATGTCACCTGCACTCACATAGTCAAAGTCGCTATCGCCCTTGCGCAAGCCCGTATAGTTCATGTACGAGGTCAAGTCATTCTCGTCAATGCGCTTATCGTGGTTGATATCGCCCTGGTAGAAGCTTTCAGAGCCTGCCACCTTGAAGATGTACATCTGACTGCCCGAAGCAAAGTTGCCCACAGCCTTGTCAAGGTGCATCTTCACATAGCGTGCCTCAGGATTACCGGCAAAGCTGAATGTCTTGTGGTCGGCATTCTGTGCCCACTCAAACTTGACGGGGGCGCTCCATGTCTGACGGTCGGTACTGTATGAGAAACTACCAGCGAGCAATGTGCCATTGCCTGCGTCCTCACGCGGAATGTATTCCAAGCGGTCGAGCTTGTTCACTGAGCGCAAGTCGATGGTAATGTCGGCAGGCACGCCCTCGCCCTTGCCCCACTTAGTGTGCCAGGGGCTCTTCTCATCAAAATCGAACATCTTGTCAATGCCCTGGCCCGGCTGGTCCTCAGCAGAGTTCTGGGCCTTGATGCCCTTGATGGCGAACTCGAGCGGGTTGCTCTTTGTTGTGGCCGAAGCATTGCTCCAGTCCGAATAGCCGTCCTTGTTCACAGCACGCACCTTGAAGGCGTATGCCGTTTCGGGGTCAAGGCCATCGATTGTAAACGCGTTGTCGCGTATGGTTGAGTAGAGCATGCCGTTATACTCAATTTCGTAGAAGTCGGCATTCTCCTGCTTGTTCCACGACGGTGTAAGGCTGAACACGCCCACATTGTTCTCGGCAAAGTCCACCTTCGGAGCCGAAAGCGCACCAGAGTGTGTGCGCAGGCGGTCGGCCGGGTTAAACTCAAAGCCGTCTACCTTCACGTCTATCAAGTTGGCAGTTACATCAGTCTTGCCAATCTTCACGAGCAGCTGCGGGTTCTTTATTATTTCCTTCTTGGCCATCTCGCTACCGGGGGTAGCAAAACGGTTGAGGTTAGGCTTTTCGTTATAGTAGTACACATCAGTGCCCTTTTCAAAGTCGGCAAGCGAGGTCACCTTTGTCAGTTTCACACCCTTCTTGCCCACCTTGGCAGTCACGCTCTTGGGCGCCTTGCTCACATTGATGCGGAGCTCGGTCTCCTTTTGCGGTTCAAAGCCCTCAAACTTGCCGTAGGTAGGATTGATAGTCACCACAAGTTTACCCTTGCCATTGGCATAGGTCGACACCGCGGTACGTGTACACTGGCCACTCAGGTACTCCTGCGTCTCGCCATCGTCATCATACTGGCTGAAACCATTTGTGCCAGCTGCCGTAGAATATATTTCGTAAGCACGGTAGTCCTTGCGTATCTGCGACGGGTTGTTGTTGGGGTTGGCCATCGGAATGATGGCATCGGCCTTCACAAACACGGGTAACTTCCACAGCGGTGCATCGTAAGTGTTGATAATGCGTCCACCCTCGTACACATCGCCATTGTAATAGTCCACCCAACGGCCCTCGGGTAAATAAATGCCATTGCGTATATCGTTGCCGTCCTTGTCCATCTTCGTTTCCTTATATATAGGTGCCACAAGGAATGACGGGCCATACATAAACTGATACTGCGTGTCGCTGCCCAACGTGTAGTCGTTAGGATAGTCAAGGAACATGGCACGTATCATGGGCTTGCCGTCCACAGCCTGGCGGGCTATGGTGTAGGTGTAGGGCAACAGTTCGCTCTTCAGTTTGAGGTATGAGCGGTTGATGCTTGTTGCGGGTTCGCCTAACACCTCGGGATATTTGGGGTTAGCGCCCCAGCCGTCCATGTTCAGCTCCATGGGGGTAAAGGTCTTCCACTGGAACTCACGCACATTTACGGGCACATTCTTACCGCCAAAAATACCATCTACGTCTGACGTGATGTTGGGCTGGCCCGAAAGGCCCGAGCCGATAAATGTGGGGATATGGAAACGTATGTATTCCCAATCACCGCCAGTTTGGTCACCACTCCAGATGCCTGCATAGCGCTGCGTGCCGGCCCAGCCGTCGAGTGAGATAATGAACGGACGGGCATTCGAACCGTAATAAGGCATCACCTGTGCCACATCGGCCACACCATTCAAGCCAAATGAATAGCCATAACCTACCCACGCCACATCGGTTTTGAGCACACGCACACCAGCATCGCGCACTTCCTTCACTATGTCGCGTTGCAGCAGAGGCTCAATGCCCTCTTTGGGGTGAAGGTCGCTCTGTGTCCAAAGGCCAATGTGCACTCCCTTCGAGCGGGCATAGTCGCCAAACTCCTTCAGGTTTTGTATGTTGCCATCGAGCGACGATGTCTGACCATAGCCCGCGCCATAACCATCGTTGGGCAAAAACCAGCCAAGGGGCATGTCGTTATTGATGTAACGGTCAATGGCGGCACGTGCCGAGAACTGATAATTGTTCTTCTCACCATTAAGGCTCTCCTTCACACCGCCATTATCCTTTTGGCTCTCGTTGTAGCGCTTGCCGTCCTCGTAGAGCATGAAGCCGTTGTCGGCCTCCTTCCAGTAGTCGCGGTTGTAAGCATTGAGGTGACCTTCGTAAAAACCGAACTTGGGCAGCAGCACCGGGTTACCAGTGAGCTGGTAAAAGTCGTTGAGCAGGTCCACCGGTTGCTTGTCCACCATAATAAAGGCGTCGAGGTAGTCTTCCTGATGCGACAAAATAACCTTACCCTCCTCGGTGGCGCCAAAGTCGTAGCGGCCGGGCTTGAAGGTGTTCCACATCACACCATAGCCACCTGTGCTCCAATAGAAAGGCGTGGGCGATGCCACACCGCCATCTACCCAGTTGTTGGTGTTTTCAATGGCAATGCTCTTGCCCTTGTGGCTGAAACGTCCGTTCTGCACACCGCCACCATAAAAGTACTCGCCCGACTGTGCCTTGAGCGTCAATGTAGTGCTATTCTTGTCAAACGACACAGGAGCCACGCTCTCCACCACCGTTTCGCCACTCTTGGTGTCGACCACAGTCATCAAGCCCGTCTGCTTGTCAAAGCGCACGGCAATGCGCGGTGTCGAAATTACCACACCGTTGCTCTCGTTGCGCAAGTCAACGCTCTGTGTTGAGCGGCGTGCGTTCTCCACCAATATCTTTGCGGGAGGAGTGGCCTGCGGGTCGCGTACCACGCCACCGTTGTCGTCGCGGAAGAGGCGGAATATGTTGTCGCCATAAAAATCTACTGTCAGTTGCTTGCCATCAGCATAAGTCACCTCAACCGTGGTCGGATTTATTTTAGCCACATTCTTAATAGGGTTGCTTGAGGCTGCAGCAGTTTGTGTCACAGCACTGTTCTGCACCAACCCCGAAGCCAAAGGCAGAGCCTGCACGCCGTTGGGCGTGATGGTCAGTCCTGCCACAGCCAAAGGCAGAGCCATCACAAGTGTGGCGCATTTGTTGCCACGCTTGTTCTGATTATTTCTTTTCATAATTTTGATGAGTATTGTTAGTATTATGCGCCAAAGTTACGTATTATTTAGCAAATATGTGCGCACGCGCCTGTTTTATCGCACACATCACACGTGTTATTCATAATCGTTGCATTTTTATGCCACGCAAAAAAAGAGCAGCACAAACATTTCTGCTTGTGCTGCTCTTTTGAGTTGGGGTATCCGGACTCGAACCAGAAAAGGCAGGACCAGAATCTGCAGTGTTACCATTACACCATACCCCAATGCTTTTTAACACCTCCACCCTACCCGGGCAAGAGACTGCTAAATAAATTTGTTGGGGTACCCGGACTCGAACCAGGAAAGGCAGGACCAGAATCTGCAGTGTTACCATTACACCATACCCCAATCAAACATAAAAAATGGAGTGTACCGGGAAGCATTGCTCTCGAATACGGGTGCAAAAGTAGCACTTTATTACAAACCCGCCAAATTTTGCGGCGTTTTTTTTCTAACAATCTGTCCAACGGCTCCACAGGACAAGCCATTATGAGTCGATGTCCGAAATTAGTTCGATATAAAATGGCGCCGTATTTCCGCCAATGGGCAAACTAATTTTCCTTTTCACATAGCCCATGAGTTATGGAATCTGCCGCTGACGCGGAGAACATAAGAGCAAAAGTGCGGCAAAGGTAGCACGAAGACTTTGTACCCATCAACAAAAGGCATGCAACTTGTACGCAAATATTTGTCCCCTCCCCGTCAGCCCTCTTATAAATGAATGTGTGTGCTTTTTCTGCCATCTTACACTTTTTGCACGTAACAAGTTGACATTCAGTGGTTTCAAGTGTGTAAGATGATTTCAAAACATCTTACACTCCCCTACATACATCTTACACACCCCACCCCGTTGCCTTGCAATCGGTTTTGTTGTACGCGGTGGGGTTTACGCCATAGGGACGTAGAAAAATTTGTCGGAACAACAGACTTTTCTACTCCCCTATGCCGTAATATCGCCCTCCCGTAATTGTATCGGGTGGCAGCGTGTGGAGTGTGTAGGTTGTGCAGGTTGCGTGTAGGTGGAATTCGCAGCATCTTACACTGAGCAATATATTGATAATCAATGAGTTGCAACGTATTTGTGTAAGATGTAAGATACTCGGTGTGTAAGTTTTTGTAGTATAGTAAAACCATTCTAATATTATAGCTCATGCTCACGGATCAGAATGGTTTCACCTGACAGCATTATTTTTCATTACACGCCATTCAATGGCACAAAAAGTGATAAAGTCAGGAATTTGGTGCTGTATCCCCACCGTTGGGCAAACCAACTTTCCCTTCCACATAGTTCACCGCACAACAAGGCCAAACTACACAATATGCTAAAAATAGTCATGCCGCACGTACACTTTATCAATATAATGCTTAAATTTGCGCCAATATTAAACTGAGCCACTGGCAGAACCAGCTCTGGCAAGCCTGCACTTGCCATTCCGCCTGCCGGCACAACTAAACACAGAGTAATATGCAGAATATTGATTGGGCCAACCTCAAGTTTGGTTACATGCCCACCGACTACAATGTGCGCTGCTACTACCGCAACGGCAAATGGGGAGAGATTGAAGTAAGCTCTTCCGAAATCATCAACATACACATGGCTGCCACTGCCTTGCACTACGGCCAGGAAGCCTTCGAGGGCATGAAAGCCTTCCGCTGCCCCGACGGCAAAATCCGCGCTTTCCGCATCAAGGACAATGCTGAGCGCCTGCAAAGCACTTGCCGCGGCATATTGATGCCCGAACTGCCTACCGAAATCTTCGAGGCTATGGTCAAGAAGGTGGTCAAACTCAACGAGCGCTTTGTACCGCCCTACGAAAGCGGCGCCTCGCTCTACATACGTCCGCTGCTCATCGGCACAGGCGCACAAGTGGGCGTTCACCCCGCCAACGAATATCTGTTCGTCATCTTTGTCAGCCCGGTAGGCCCCTACTTCAAGGGCGGATTTGCCACAAACGACTACGTTATCATACGTGAGTACGACCGCGCTGCACCACTCGGCACCGGACGCTACAAGGTGGGTGGTAACTACGCTGCAAGTCTTGCTGCCAACAAAATGGCTCACGACGCCGGCTATGCCTCTGAGTTCTACCTCGATGCCAAGGAAAAGAAATACATCGACGAATGCGGTGCTGCCAACTTCTTCGGCATCAAGGACGGCAAGTACATCACGCCCAAATCATCATCTATACTGCCCTCCATCACCAACCGCAGCTTGCAACAACTGGCCAAGGACCTCGGCATGGAGGTGGAAGTGCGCCCCATACCCGAAGAGGAACTTTCTACCTTCGAGGAGGCCGGCGCTTGTGGCACAGCCGCTGTAATCAGTCCGATACGCAAAATTGACGACCTCGAAAACCACAAGAGCTACGTCATTTCAAAGGACGGCAAACCGGGCCCCTGGAGCGAAAAACTCTACACGCACTTGCGCGCCATTCAGTATGGCACAGAACCCGACGTGCACGGCTGGACTACCGTTATTGAATAAAAAGACACATATTCCCCTTGGGGCAAACACCACACATGATGAAGAGAATAACACATCTGCTGCTTGCCTTGTTCACCCTGTCGGTGCTTGGCGGCCTTGTGGCCTGCAACGGCGACAAGAAAAAACTTGAAGACAAGGAGAAGGAATTGGCTGAACTGCGCCAACTGGCCGAACTCGACAAAAAGGAAATGGAAAACCAATATGCCGAGTTTGCCAGCCAATATGGCGAGCTGAAAAAAGGCATCAAGGACGACTCCCTTGTCAACCGGCTCAACCAGGAGCAGGCACGTGCCGAAGCTCTGCTCAAGGAATTGCAAAACACAAAGGCCAACAGCTCGGCCGAAATTCTGCGTCTGAAACGCGAACTGGCCACTGTGCGTGCCGTACTGCGCGACTACATTCGCCAGGTCGACTCACTGCAGCAAGCCAACCATGCCCTTATTGGCGAACGTGACATGGCACGTGCCGACGCTGAACGCGTGCGCATGGAGAACTCCAACATTCAGGCCGAAAATTCACACCTCAACGAACGTGTGGCCATAGCGGCACAACTCGATGCCACAGGCATCAGCATCACACCGCTGAAAAAGAACGGCAAAAACGCTAAAAAGAGCAAGGACATTGCCCGCTTTGCCGTGTCGTTCACCATCACACGCAACGTGACTGCCTCGGCCGGCAACCGCACCGTCTACGTACGTCTGCTCAAGCCTGGCCAGCAAGTAGTCAACCAAAGCGGCACCTTCCGCTACGAAAACCGCGCCATTGGCTACTCTGCCGCCAAAACCATCGAGTATTCCGGACAGGAGGTACACGTCACACTCTACGTGCCTGTCAGCGAGTTCCTCAGCGGCGGTGCCTACTCTGCCTACATCTTTGCCGACGGACAGATGATTGGCTCTGGCAGCACTTCGCTTGCTAAATAAGTTCTATCCCAGCGTCATCACGCTACTCTACTATCAAAGGCTCATGCGCTGTTACGGCACATGAGCCTTTTATACAAGGAATAAATCCGTTAGAAACGGGACTCTCGGTTAACAGAGCCATAGGTTAACAAGTAAATAGGTTATGCACCACTCTTTGCGTTCTACACAAAGTGACAAGTAACGTAAAAACTTAACCAACTTACCAATCAACGAATTCCGCTAACGCGTAAAAACAAACATATCATGACACCCAATATCACCCCCGTACTGTTGCTCACAGGCTATCTGGGCAGTGGCAAAACCACCCTGCTCAACCGCATACTTTCTAACAAGAAAGGCATCAAATTTGCCGTCATTGTCAACGACATTGGCGAGGTAAACATCGACGCAAGCCTCATAGCACAAGGCGGCATTGTGGGCGAAGGCGACGATAGCCTTGTACCCCTGCAAAACGGCTGCATCTGCTGCACACTCAAAATGGACCTCGTGCAGCAACTCAGCGACATTGTGGCACAACAGCGCTTCGACTACATCGTAATCGAGGCCAGCGGCATCTGCGAGCCGGCCCCCATAGCTCAAACCATCTGTGCCTACCCTAACATGTACCCCAACCTGGCCACCAATGGCATTGCCAAACTCGACTCTGTGGTGACCGTAGTAGATGCCTTGCGCCTGCGCGACGAATTTGCTGGCGGCAACGATCTCAACAAGAAGGACATGGCCGAGGACGACCTTGCAAGTCTGGTTATTCAGCAAGTAGAGTTCTGCAACATGATTTTGCTCAACAAGGCATCTGAGGTCAGCGCACAGGAACTTGACCACATCAAAGCCATTCTGCGCGAGTTGCAGCCCAAGGCCGAAATCATCACTTGCGACTACTGCGACGTAGACCTCGACCGTCTAATCAACACCAACGACTTCGATTTTGAACGCGTAGCTACTTCGGCGCGCTGGATCGAGGCCGTCGAAGGCAATGACGACGATGACGAGCACAAACATCACGAGCACGAGCATGATCACGAACACGAGCATGATCACGAACACGGACATCACCATCACCACCACGACCATGAGCACTGCCACGGCCTTGAGAACGAGGAAGAGGGCGAAGCACTCGAATACGGCATTGGCACCTTTGTATACAAGCGTCGCCGTCCCTTCAACATGGTAGAGTTCGACCAGCTCATAGCGCGTCTGTGGCCCAAGAGTGTGATTCGTTGCAAGGGCATTTGCTACTTTGGCACAGAGCGCGACATGTGTTATGTATTTGAGCAGGCTGGCAAGCAAGTGTCGCTCAGCCAGGCCGGACAATGGTATGCCACCATGCCAACCGAGGAGTTTGAGCAGTTTAAGGCACAGAACCCCTCGGTCATGAACGACTGGGACGACACCTACGGCGACCGCATGCAAAAGCTCGTATTCATTGGCCAGAACATGGACCGCGAAGCCATCGAGACCTTGCTCGATGCCTGCCTCGAACCGGCTGACTAAGCAATGGTTAAAGTCTCTCCAAAAACAGAGGACAGAAAACTTTAATTACCAATAATCAATGATTTAACAAAGGGTAAACGAACTTTCCATCTTCGTTTACCCTTTTTATTTTCCACATTCTGCTGGTTTCAATCCACGCACCCACACAGGGTGCGACACAAATGAGCTATATGGAGTAAATAAATTCAAGTCCATAAAGGTTCGATTAAAGCTCACACCATCAGTCCACTGCCAAATGTGTCCGAAGTTTCAATTCCATAAAGGTCCGATTAAAGCAATATCACGCATCGCCTTAAAGACTTCGGTAGGTTGTTTCAATTCCATGAAGGTCCGATTAAAACTTTAATACGCAGGTTATTCGTAACCTCGACCGCCTGTTTCAATTCCATGAAGGTCCGATTAAAACGTCCAGCACGTATCACATCGCACTTGTCTTGCGACATCGTTTCAATTCCATGAAGGTCCGATTAAAACCGTCGCTCTCGCTAAGGTCGATGGCTGCCATGGCGTCGTTTCAATTCCATGAAGGTCCGATTAAAACAGGGGGGCGAGAGGGTGTGGAAGGTGACCGACTTGTTTCAATTCCATGAAGGTCCAATTAAAACAAGAATGAGGCCGAAGCCAAGCTCAACGCCACCGAGTTTCAATTCCATGAAGGTCCGATTAAAACAAAATAGCGTGTGATAATCCGTCTTTGCCCGCATTGTTTCAATTCCATGAAGGTCCGATTAAAACCTGCAGGTATAAACCCTTATAATGCCGTTGCCTCGTTTCAATTCCATGAAGGTCCGATTAAAACAGGAAACGCTCAACGCTCAGCTGCTCCCACAGGCAGGTTTCAATCCCATGAAGGTCCGATTAAAACGAGGCAGTAAAGACGGGCTGCAAGGTTACCTCTATTGTTTCAATTCCATGAAGGTCCGATTAAAACAATATGGGGGTTACAATCTTTACCTCGGTGGCGGGTTTCAATTCCATGAAGGTCCGATTAAAACGGTGGCGCCGTGGGTCAAGGCTGGCGAGTATGGGTGTTTCAATTCCATGAAGGTCCGATTAAAACGAAATAACGCAAGCTACCTTACTTCATATATGTCGTTTCAATTCCATGAAGGTCCGATTAAAACATTACTACCTCTACTCATAGCTTGATTTTATTTATGTTTCAATTCCATGAAGGTCCGATTAAAACTAGCCACTTTAGGCTGATATTTGCGCTCTACTTGTGTTTCAATTCCATGAAGGTCCGATTAAAACATGTAAGGTATCGGGAGTTATTGCCTTTGTAATACTGTTTCAATTCCATGAAGGTCCGATTAAAACCAAGACTTTTTACAACTTGAAAGCTGGTTTGTAGAGTTTCAATTCCATGAAGGTCCGATTAAAACATGAAGGTAATATTTGTAACCTTGTTGACACCTTTAGTTTCAATTCCATGAAGGTCCGATTAAAACCCGAAACTCAGATTATGCAACTAAATGCCGAAGCTCTGTTTCAATTCCATGAAGGTCCGATTAAAACAACTTACGGGTAGCAAGCATGCGCGAAGTACCAAGTTTCAATTCCATGAAGGTCCGATTAAAACACCGTAAAACTTCCCATATCTACCTGCCTTAAACGTTTCAATTCCATGAAGGTCCGATTAAAACTACGGGGTCTAAGTGTTCATCTTGATACCTAAACAAGTTTCAATTCCATGAAGGTCCGATTAAAACGGCTGGGCTTTTGTCAAAGGCAACGCTTTTGTCTTGTTTCAATTCCATGAAGGTCCGATTAAAACGGAAAAGATGCTTATGGTAGACCACTCTTTTACTGTTTCAATTCCATGAAGGTCCGATTAAAACAGGTATTGCTCGCGGTCGTTGCTGTTGTTACTCAGTTTCAATTCCATGAAGGTCCGATTAAAACCACCGAGAACTACCCCATATTCATGCGCGAGTGTGGTTTCAATTCCATGAAGGTCCGATTAAAACATGGTATAGCCCTGGTACATGGGCTTCTTATGGCAGTTTCAATTCCATGAAGGTCCGATTAAAACTACGTGCTGAGGCTTAACAGCTATGTGCGTATATGTTTCAATTCCATGAAGGTCCGATTAAAACAATTACTTGTGTATTAAAATCAACAACGTTGTAAAATGTTTCAATTCCATGAAGGTCCGATTAAAACGCATCGGCCAAAAATTCCTGCGCTCCACCACACCCGTGGTTTCAATTCCATGAAGGTCCGATTAAAACATGCCGCAGTGGGCATTGCGGCCATGAGCATGATTAGTTTCAATTCCATGAAGGTCCGATTAAAACTGTGCGCCCCTCGGCCTGGCACCGCTCACACAGCGGGGTTTCAATTCCATGAAGGTCCGATTAAAACGAGTGTAGACCCCCGTCTTTTGCTTGGTGATAGTTAGTTTCAATTCCATGAAGGTCCGATTAAAACCTGTTTTTGTTCTGCCCTCTCTTGTTCCTAAAAGAGTTTCAATTCCATGAAGGTCCGATTAAAACCTGTTTTCCTCGTTCCCTCTCTCGTGCCGAAACGTGTTTCAATTCCATGAAGGTCCGATTAAAACTCGCGTAAAGATAATTCTACTGCCCTGCTTCACGAGTTTCAATTCCATGAAGGTCCGATTAAAACTTCAAAAATGTATGTCCAGAGTCTCGGTAATACTAAGTTTCAATTCCATGAAGGTCCGATTAAAACCCTTTGTCTTGAACGTGACCCGCTTCCCGTCATATAGTTTCAATTCCATGAAGGTCCGATTAAAACCAGGAGAGTCATAGCCAATAACGTTGTAATCAACAAAGTTTCAATTCCATGAAGGTCCGATTAAAACATGGTATAACCCTAATACCTGGGCTGCGTATCTTAGTTTCAATTCCATGAAGGTCCGATTAAAACAATAGTGATATTCCAAAAGCTACTCTTTTATATGAGTTTCAATTCCATGAAGGTCCGATTAAAACTTTAGGCTACGAAAGTGTTGACCCTCGTTTGCTCACGTTTCAATTCCATGAAGGTCCGATTAAAACACGGCCTAATACGGCTTCGCCGTGAGTATCCGAAGTTTCAATTCCATGAAGGTCCGATTAAAACCCATTGCATTTTTCAGTAAGATACCTTTATATACAAGGGGAATCATAATTCAAAGGTACAAAAATAGTTCAAGAAAATATGTCGATGTAGAATAATATTCTTTTACAAGCTATACGACAACCCCGTTATTCATTAATGTTTCAACATGTCAAAGAACTATTTTGAGAGTTTTACACGAAAAAGAGAAATAAGAATATATATATCGACAACTTATTACAGGAAATTGTCTGTTGACATTCTTTCTTTTCCTAAGATTTGTTTGTTCATATTATACCCCAACTTGTTCGTAAAAATAATTATACTGTCTTCAGCCTCATCGATGACGTTTTTCATCTTGATTTTCAACTCTCGCAGTTTGGTTTCCGATAGTTCTCCTTCCAATACAGAGTTCTGAATCCAACAGAGATATTGACGACATAACTTCAGCATTTTCCCTACTCTTTTTTCTCCTACATCATATACAACGATTACATACATAAGCTACCAATACATTTTGAATGGTTTATAATCTTCTATACCCAACAAGTCTTTCATTAACTTATAGCACTCCAGCTTGATGAGATGTTTGTAACTGACATTCCTGCCCAAAGAGCGATGGCGGAAAGTTTCGTCATACCGTTCTTCCATAGCCTTCACGAATATTTTTTTGCCTTTTTCGTTCAACAGACATTTATTCAACTTCTTATCAAAATGCTGACACCCCAAGGCATGCTTGTTGAGCACCTTGAATATAACCCTGTCAACGATAATAGGCTTAAATATCTCAGAGATGTCGAGACACAAAGAATAACGCCTTTCCCCTGGAGTATGCAGGAAACTAATAGTTGGATTGAGTTGAGTCTGATGGATGGCCTTGAGAGTTTCTGTATAACACATCATATTGCCAAAGGAGATGAGAGCGTTCACTTCATTCTCTGGAGGCTGCTTGGTTCTTGACCCCATATTAAAATCATCGAGAATAATGTCGAATGCAGCATAATATGCCTGTCGGATATTTCCCTCGACCCCCATAATCTCGTCCACATTCTTGGCATCATCAAGAGTTTTCGTTAATCGTTTGATGGTATTGATGAGTTCCTGTAGATCTTTGCCTCGACGGTTATAGTAATTTAGATTCATAACCATGTTCCATGCCGCTCCCTGTATGAACTTACGAGCCAAATTCACTCTTTTATTCTTGTTCTGATAAGCAGAAGCTTGAGCCAGCAAGACCTTGCCAGAGAGCAAACTTTCGCGAGGCATAAAGCTACCCGTATAATTCTCGTAGTAATCGAAGAAATGCACCGGTATTCCCCTTTGTCCCAAGAAATTAAAAAGAGCACTATTGGCTCTGAGGCTTCCAAAGGCATATAGCTCTGCAACATCCTCAATAGGAATGTATCGAGGTTGTTGCATGACTTCGTCCTTATCTTCGTTCACAAAGATTGGCGTAAACTTCAAGGTGTTGTCCCTACGCTCCATGATGCCGGGATTAAACAAATAGAAATTTCTTTTCATTCTTATTCCTCCTCAGGTTCATCTATGTAACAAAAATCGAAGTAGCTGCAATTTTTGCAGATACCTTTCTTTACTCGTGGCGGGCATGTCTCTTGCGAAATAATGCTTGAAATATCCTTTGTTATCTCTTGAATCTCCTCCCTATCGACATCAGAAAGAATAACATCTTGCGTCTTGCGCAAGAGCGGATATTCCAGGACACCACTCACTCCAACAATGCCATGTCGTTCAAACACATACATATAGTATTTCAACTGCCATTCATGAGCCTTGTCAACCTTATTGGATTTCTTAATCTCATGAATGACCTTGTTCTTCGCATCATAGTAATCCACCTTAATGCCATCAATCTCCACTTCCTCATACTTAGAGTTTCGTTGGGGATAGCAGTATTCATGCACCAGTTTTCCCTCATAAACCAAATCGGACTCCTGCTCCATGTTAATACCATTGGAAAAGAGCCAGAGTTTGCGATGACACAACTGGTAATAATTGAAATGAGTGCCTGTTACTATCATAAGTAAAGATTAAGATGGAGGCTCTCACCTATGCAGAAAGAGCCTCCACATATAGTAGCTATAGTTGATTCTCGTAATCGAAAGTCAGCATACGATTAACAAGGTCTTGCTTGGCTTTATCCAAAGCATCGGCGCTCTCTGTTTCAGTTACAATATAACTTGCACATGGCAGCGTGACATAAGTTGCAGCTCCAGCGTGCTCATCGATGATGGGCTTAGCCTTTGGTTTCGAGTCATTGTCACCATCAATGAGCTTGGCACGAATGGCAGCGGCCAATGTGTTAGCATTATCACTGATAGCAATGGCTAGTGTTTCCATCAAGCTGAATGTTCTTGCTTGATTTGATGTTATATGCCAGTCAATCAAAGCGTCTGCGATGGCAGGAATTATTTTCTCTCGCTGTTCCTTTGGCATCAACAAGCATTCTCCAAATACCGTATTAACAACTTTCCAGCCATCATTCTTTAACGTCTCAACCATATCGGAAGTTATCTCAGGTTCCAACTGGTTAGTTGGCACACAGAATAAGCGGCGCAAGTCGATAGCAACATCATAGACAAACAGACCCGTTGCACGAGTATTGTCTGGAATCCATTTACGATAAAGGCTTCTATCACTGCCATTCAAGAAAATACTTACTTGCTCATCAGTAAGAACATTTCCATTTGCATCTCTTACAACTACCTTGTGCACATTCGGCCTGTCAGAACGATCAAAGGAAATGTTCTCTTTAGGAACAGAAGCCAAAAGAGGGTGAAGCGGTGTCATGGCAGAAATACTTAAAGGGCTTCTGCGTTTAACCGCCTTTTCCTTTCCACCTTTAGGAGTTCTCATCCAACCACCCAACAATTGGTCGACATAATGTGGGTCGCATGATGAAAGGACCTCACCCTCCTTGAGTGCTCCTTTTTTATCAACGTCAAAATAAAACTCTGTGGGAGAAGGCTCAACGTTGAGAACCTCATTAAGCTTACCCATGATTGAACGCTTTACTTGTTGTCCACTGGAGTATGGTACTTTTACATTGAACTGTGGGTCATAGTAAGATTTCTGACCGTCTTCCACACAGAACACTGTAAATGCTGCATGCTTGCAACCACGCAAATAAATGAAAGAATTCTTATTCATAGTTTTCTATATTAATTGTTATTATAAAGTCTTGTACTGAAATCGCAAAAGAGTCAAAAAGTATGGCACATTATCTGTTGGCATACTGTGAACTTCTTTTACAATATCCTTGAACTCATTTGTTTTTCCAATAAATGGAATGACCTCTGTTGCTGCCGCTATAAATTGCTTCTTATTTGAAGCACCAAGCATCGTCTCCACCAAATTTTTGCGTTTGGTGCTGATCGACTTGTCTTTGTCTGTAGAGGCTTCGTTCAGCAACTCAGCCAACTCTTGGGACTTATCCCACAAATCTTCGTTATTCAACATAGCTAATATCCAAATTTTATATACATTAAAGTTGATTGTTTCTGTTTCATTCTTCGGTGCTTTGGGTTGCTTTGGGGCTTTGTCGCCTTTAGGGAACACATAATCCCTAAGCCCTTTGGGTTCCATGGCTTTGATGCCAATGACTCCTGCAGTACAAGCAGTTCTAAAGCCAAAGGCTTTTCCCCACAAAGATTCAGCTTCTCTTCCATCGGCTATACCAAATAGCTTTTCGTACAAATGAATAGGACGGCGAATTTGATTCAAGTTGAAAGGTATAAAACCTAAAGTCGTATTTGATTTACTTAGAACGTAAACATATCCCAACAAATTAACATCTTCAAATCTTTTTGCTATTCTAATCAATATTTTCGTCCAGGATAACAATGCAATACTGATAATTCCATCATCGCCTGTATTATAAGGAGAAAAAGAAGCCATAGGATTGTCTTCTTCAAACTCTCTGTCATCATAATAATGAGCTAACCACTGCCCATTCCAACTATTGATCTTGTTTCCATCCAACATTTTTGTTTCATTGAGTGCCTGACGATAATATTTCCATCCTTTGTAAACATCTAATAGTATTTCTTTCTTATGAAAAAGAATTGTATATCCTTTTTCTGTACAAATACCAAGGGCGCCACCTATCCAAGAGAGGAATACATCATCTGACGAAATTCTAAAATCTATATTTGTAACTTGCCCTGATGTTTTCGCTGTAGGTTCTAACGATGGGTATGCAACAGCAATACTTGCGTCTGCGTCATTGCATTCAACCTTATTCAGAAAAGTATCCAACCGTTCAGACCTTTCTGCAGTGCTTTCAAACTCTTTCTTCCCTAAGATACAATCGCGACAACTTGGAAGTTGTTGTACAAAAGGAGAATTTATAACATACATCATCTGCTTGTTTTGATCGAAAAACAAGGGATAGAACTGCTCTATGAAGAAAGTTCGGGCATCATAGTGGGTGCCATATTTCTCATTGTAGGCTTCCAGAAACATTTTGCCTATTGCTGATGTAATCATATACTATAGAATTTCAAATGTTTGATAATATTCTGTCTTACAATAATCCGGCAACAATCCTTTTTCGTGATCATAACCTTTGTCAGGTATGACAAAAGGACGTGTTCCCACATTAAGTTGGTCAAGATTCCTATGGGCTATGGAATGGTAGCTCACTGGAATTTCCATTTCCGCACGTTCCATTCCTGTTCCTTGCAGGTATCTTTCCTTATCCTTTTCGGTAATGCAAACTGCCGAGTTGATGTCGAGCGTCTCGAGCAGCGCTGACCTTGCTTGGTGGCAAAGTGCCTTCAATTGCCATTTTCCATGCAAAAATGCCACCCCCGTATAGTCAATATTTTGAAACATCACTTTAGGATACACCTTGTCTATCATCTCTTGAATGTGTTCTTCTTCCATAACTTGCCCATTATCTGGCAAGACCTCAAACGTTCCTTTTAACACGTCCAAGCTGTAGGGCAAGGCTTCCTTTTCATTCTCCGGAGGCGAAATAACATAGATGGGCTTATAATGCCCTATGGCTTCCAGGCTACGTTTTCTGTTGATGCGTCCGAAACGTTGTACAAGAGCATCAATTGGAGCACATTCTGTAACCATCACATCGAAGCTGATGTCAAGGCTCACCTCAACGACCTGTGTTGACACGACTATGCATGGTGTATCCTCCAGTATATTGAAATCTGTACGCAAGTCAGTTTCCAGCCTTGCTCTGTCATTCCGTTTATACCTACTATGAATGAGCATCTTTCTAATATCCGGGTAGAGTTCGTCTATCTCTTCATAAAACTCTTGCGCCCTTTTCACCTGGTTACATACAATGAGCAGTTTAGAATGTTTCTTTACCGCTGAGGATATAACACCAAAAGCATCTTCACGACTGGCCGACTTATAGATTTGGTGGCGATTAAAAGATGCGAGAGTATTAGGGGCAAGCTTTACCTCATATACCTCCCCCGGCCCTCCCAGCAACTCCAATATCCTTTTATATAATTCAGTTGGCATGGTTGCTGTTCCTACATGTACTCTACAATCCAAAGCTATCAAAATTTCGATAATGCGCAGCACTATAGATTGTATAGCATCAGAATATGTATGTATTTCATCCAGAATTACATCACACCCTCGCAAGTCCATAGCCATTGCCTCGTAGCCTTTGATGCCAAAAACGATAGAAGCCATTTGGTGAGGTGTCAAGATTTTGACCGATGCACCCACATGCCGTTGCATAATGCTTTCTTCTACCTTTCCGCCTTCCACCTTTAGGTTGGAAGCTGCATGCAGAAGATAGACTTGCGCATTGGTATCAGACAAGTCAGCCTTGATTCTATCATACATCGCATTAATTGACGCTTGAAAGGGCAGGGTATAAAATACACGTCCTTGACAACGACGCAACAAGAAATCAGTCTTTCCCGCTCCAGTCGGCGCTGTAACCAGAGTGTGCTTTTTCTTACTTTCCGCAGAAATCATGGACAATGGATAGAGCTGACTTTGTCTGTTGTAAAAAGACAGGTCTGGCTTGATGAACAATTTGTTCAAAGGCATCTCCGACTCTGTTTCCATAGCCGAAGCCATATGGTCGGAAGCCATCAGCAGTCCTCTCCATTTCGAGCAGTCTGACTTGCGGTTACAACAGTAATCTACAACATATTCATAGTTGTCTTCAGCTTCGTCAATAGATATCTTATGAGTTTTCAGCCCAAGGCTTTCCAATATTTCCAAAGCAATGGGACTCCATTCTTCAAATCCTTTCGAATGCTCTTCAAAACAATTAGTATTGTCATCCAAATCCAAAATACCGAGTTCCCTTACATCCTTGTACATGGACTTATGGTGAGCTACTACCATATCTATTACAGCATTTCGATGTGCTTCTTTGATTAGCGAAAGGAAAAACAGAGAGGCTATCTCATGACGGAACACAGAGCCAGGCTTTTTCTTATAGGAACGAGCCAGCGACTTTTGGAACAAAGGACTTACTTTTCCGATGTCATGTAGCAAAGCCCCCTCAATGGCAATGTGTTCGTCAAGCCCAGCATGATTGGCCACAACAGCAGCTATATCAGCTACATTCTTCAGGTGCTGAAACAAACATATACGCCCATTTCGTTCTCCCTTCGCCAATATTTCTTGATGGATATTCATAGGCTACACTTTTGTCATAACGTCTGGCCGTTGTATTCCAACCAACCATACATAGGCTTACTCTTGTCAAAACGATTATAGCCTACCAAAAAAGATTGATCGGAATTGCCAAAGCACAACTCAAAGCCTGGCAATTGCTTGAATTCTTCTTCTGTCAGTTTAAGTATCTCTGCATCAGGTAAGAGCATATCCTCATTCCTGCACACGCATACATGCTGCTGAGATGCAATAAGGGCATCTTCTTCACTTTCAAAAGCTATGCAGAGCACGGGGTGAAGGAGTACAGAACGCCGCAAAATGGAGCGGGTTCTTATGAATGTCCTGTTTTTATATTCCCAACCTCTTGCCTGCGTCACTTCTTGTTGAGAGTCCATTGCCTCATATCTGAGTTTATGTCTAACGATCTTGTGTATCCCTGGGATATTCAATAATTCGGGAAATAGCTTTTTTTCTATACCTTCTATTATAGAAGGAGTGAGAAATTGCTGGCTAAATGTCTCTCCGTCTCTAACAGCAGTCCATGGTTTTATAAAGCCAAACTGGCCTTTATATGTTACGATATACATAGTCATTATCTTTTATGATTAGTAAATTGCACCAAATCCAATACCCGTAGAATTGCCAAGACCCACGTTCCAAGCAAAAAGTTTTGTCTCGGGCTTCGCTTTAATGATAACAGGACATATACTGGCTTTGTTTCCGATACCATGATAGCGTACCAGTTTCAATTTCTTCTTATTATAAGAAGTATCAAATCTTATATCCAATGTATCATCTTCCAGTCCTGCTTCTCGCATTTTTGAAAGCAAAGTCTCCTTTAAGTATTGATTAGCTTCGGCATCGCTATAATTGAATTGCTTAATGCTGCCATCAGCCAATTTTCGTTTGATAAGAATTGGACTTGCACAGTTAAACAAATCGCAGTCATTCAGTTGTGGATCATTGTCAATGCTGATGCCAGATACCACTAAACCACAAAACATCTCCGGTTCTTGAAGTATTGACTTGACTATTTGTTTGACTATCTGTTCGTCATAGAAACTGATGAACATCGTTGCGCCATTCCTAAATTGCAGTGCATTGTCTTTCATTCTTCCTCCGTTAAGCCAAGAGAAAGAATACAACGATATTTTGTCATGAATGGAATTGTTGCCTATCCATTTATGAATCGTCCCAACCAACTTCTGCTGATATTCAAAAGGAACTGGCTTCGTATTAGGCGTTAGTTCTAAATGTATTCTCATAATTCTTCAATTTATCATTTACTTAATATATTAAAAGCAAACCTGACTTACCCTATTTGCAATGGTTACTTGTGCATCACCACTTCACGTTCATAATAGCGAGAACGGTGTACCACTACACTATAAAAGCAAAGATGGGCCTACTGCTGGCGGTTCAAAGGCAATGAACTTATATTTTTCTTTCATTCGCTATTCTCGAATCTATCCTTCTCTCTCTGCCAATCGTTTCAGGAATTTTGTAGTCTCCCCACCCTGTTTCCATGCTGTTCTTTTTAATTCGCTCGTTGTACCACCAATTGTAGTGCTCATCGGATATCATCTGCAAATCCTTGGCCTCGTGCACTTGGGCGGAAACCGACACACCATACACCTCCTTGAGGTCTATCAGTTCTTCAAGTGTGAGCTGCGCGCGTTTGGGGCCTCCCATCTCGTCGATGAACGTGTCCTTCGGGAACAAGAAAAAACCGGCAAACATATTGCATAGCTTCTCTATTTGTTTCGGCTCCATATCTTTCGGAAAGGTGAGGAGCAAATGGGCCAGCTCGTGTGCCGCAGTAAAGCGGAGGCGGTCTGTGGTGGTCTTACCAGGACATGGGTCTATCACGATGAGTGGATGCACTTTGTCGGCCCACGTGCTCACACCCCACACATCGCCAGGAAGTTCTGCTATCAAAACTTTGATGCCTTTTCGCTCTAACAGTCGCAATATACATGGCAAGGGGCCGTCGCCACAGTGCCATTCCTGCCGAAGGAAGTTTGCCATGCGTGTGATGTCTTCCAATTCTGAGACTGGAGTCTTCGGAATTGGATTTGTAAAAGAAGTGGAAATACCTGCTTCCTTTTCCTTGTCAAGATATTGCTCTGTCCAAAAGGAGATCTTGGCTTCTAAAGCAACAAGCTCCTCTTCTGTCAGTTGGTTACCTGAGGTGGTACGAAGCATTGGCAGGTCAATCCTAAGATTGGTACCATTGAAGTAATCCATGCTGATGTTGAGAGCCTTGGCCAAGGAAGCCTGTGCTTTATGCTTCGGGTGCATTATGCCTCTCTCATAGCGGGATATGCTCTGCTTGGTAATGGCATCACCTGCGCGCTCCACAAGTTTGTCCATGCTGAAGCCCATCATCAAACGCGCTTCTTTCAGCCTTATCGGAAAATTATCTTTCACCATATATTCTTACATCTTATTTTGTTTACAAACATAGTGATAAAAAATTACATTTGTCACGTTTCGCACATAAAATCATATACTAAAACCGAAAAAACATATTTAGCCCCCCTAAAACAGGATTGTTCTGTTAATGCGTGCTCCCGCTGAAGGCATTAACTGAACACTTCTAAATATGTGCAATTTAGCTTACAATGCTACAATAGCTCTATATACCGAATATCTTACATCTTACACAAATACGTCACAACTCATTGGCTATCAATATTTTACGCAGTGTAAGATGCTGCCAAATCCACCTACACACAACCTACACAACCTGCACGCTGCCACACGGCATAAGCACGGGAGGAGGATATTACGGCATAGGGGAACAGAAAAGTCTGTTGCTCCGACTGATTTTTCTGCGTCCCTATGGTGTAACCCCCGCCGCACACGTCCAAACCGACTGCGAGGCAACGGGGTGGAGCGTGTAAGATGTATGCAAGGGAGTGTAAGATACTTTGAGATCATCTTACACTCTTGAAATCTCTGTATATCAACTTGTTACGCATAAAAAGTGTAAGATGGCAGTAAAAACACACGCACTCTTTTACATGAGGGGTGACGGGGAGGGGGCAAATATTTGTGTACAAATTGTACACTTTTTTTGTTGGGTGCAATGCCTCGGCGTTACCTTTGCAGCACTTTACTTTTGTATCAAACCAAATTGTATTGACAACCATGAAACGAATGCTTAACAAAATGCTGCGCTATGCCGATGCCATTGTGAAACGTGGCGTTGACAAACTGATAGACGCTATCGCGCATAGTGCGGAACCGCAAACTAAAAACGCTGAAACACCCCAGCCGCAAAAAAGCATGGGCAAAGACACTGACTGCGCACCGCAAACAACTGGCAGCACCACGAACTGCGGTATTACCCTTATGGACGAACAGTGCGACATTCGCTATAATGTGCTTGACCGCACGCCCGAAGTGCAACGGCGCGACCAGGCGGACAAAGGGTTTGTGCCCGTGAGCAAACTGGTGCGTAACACGATGGTGACCACGCCATTCAACGGCTCAGAAAGTGATGGAATCAGGATATTGTGGTGCTCTATGAGATTTGCCGCTAACGCGGAGAACATAAGGACAAAAGGACAGAAGAACAAAAGATATAACGTTTGCGTTAGCCGCTTAGCGCGGAATACATAAGCAACATAAGTTTACAAAAGATTTACAAAAGGCCGCTGCGCGGCTGGCCACGGACTGACGTCCGCGTGGCCAAAGAAACATAAGGGCTGACGCCGTTGCGGGCCGCTAACGCGGAGAACGGAAGAACAAAAGGACAGAAGGACAAAAGATATAATGCTTGTGTTAGCCCGCTTAGCGCGGAAAACATAAGCAACAGAAGTTTACACAAGATACACAAAAGACCGCTGCGCGGCTGGCCACGGACTAACGTCCGCGTGGCCAAAGAAACATAAGGGCTGACGCCGTAGCGGGCCGCTAACGCGGATAACTATAAACAAAAGAAGAGACAAAAAGCTGCATTCCTTCCCTACCTATGCAGGGAGATATGTGCAACTGTTTGTCTCTCTCAGCACCCCTCGTTATTTTTCGTTTGCGGGGGGCGGAACATTACTGTGGTTGCTGAAAAATGCCCCGATGCGGGACGAGGTTGCTGAAAAATACCCGACGCGAGACGCGTCGCCCCCATTAGAGCGCGATTTCCCGGCATAACAGTTCTTTACATGGCTTCAAATCCGCTTTTTAACCTGTCAATCTGATAGAAAACGCAAGCACTAATGGGGGCGACGCGTCCCGCGTCGGTTTTTTCAGCAGCATCGAGACGCGTCGCCCCCATTAGAGCGCAATTTCCTGGCATAACAGTTCTTTCCACGGCTTCAAATCCGCTTTTTAACCTGTCAGTCTGATAGAAAACGCAAGCACTAATGGGGGCGACGCGTCCCGCGTCGGTTTTTTCAGCAACCTCGGGACGCGTCGGTTTTTTCAGCAGCCTCGTTACTTAATATGTTCGCGAATGCGCTTAAGATATTCGTTGAGCGCCTGCTCGTCCTTGTTGTCAATGATGTGCAGCAAGTCTTTCAGCTCGTCGCGGATTTTTGACACTTGACCGCTTGTGCGGGGGTTGAACAATATTTCGCGCAACAGGGTGTCGTCCTCACCCAATACGCCACGCGCTATCTGCATGTGACGTTTGAAGGTGGTGCCAGGTGCGTCCTGGTGCTTCATGACGGCTGCAAACACAAATGTGCTGACAAAAGGAATACTCAACGAATAGGCCACGGTCTCGTCGTGCTCGTCGAAAGTGTATTCGCAGATATGCAAGCCCAAATGGTTGTAAAGGTCACGGAAGAAAAGGCGGCCCATGTAGTCACCCTCGCTGATGATGATGGCATTTTCGTTGCTCAGCGCGCCCAAATTGGCAAACGTTGGGCCAAACATGGGGTGAGTGCTGACGTAGCGCATACCGCATTCGGCATAAAACTCGCGCAAGCCGGTCTTGACAGAGGCTATGTCGCTGATGATGCAGTCTTTGGGCAAATGCGGCATGATGCTGCGGAACACATCGAGGGTGTACTTTAGCGTGACGGCGTTTATCACGAGTTCGGGTTTGAAGGCTTCAATTTCCTCAATCGTGGTAAAGCGCTGCGTGTTGTACATAAAGCGCAAGCGTTTGGGGTCAACGTCATAGACCGCTGTTTCGTGGTCGAAACTGAGCAGGTCGACAAAAAACGACCCCATTTTGCCCGCTCCAAGTATAAGTATCTTCATTGTGGTGTGCTAATATGCTAATGTGATAACCCGCTGGCGGAATTATTGGTTAACGGGTTTACAAGTTGACAGGTTAACAGGTAAGTATCAATACACTACTTATTGTGTTATAGTATGACTGGTGCGAAGCTTAAAAAACTTAGCAAACTTACCTGTCAACCCGTTAACTTGTCAACGCGTTTACTAATTCTGTCATAAGTCGGCCTTGCCGATTTATTGATTCATTATCTCAATTTGCTGACGTACACTTTCCTCGTGAATGCTCTCGAACACATCTTTGATAAAGTCAGACGACATGCCGCAGAGCACACCTTGCGCACCACGTTTGTCGAGAATCTCGGTGTAACGGGTGGTCTGCACAACCGTCATGTCGTGCTGGCGCTTGTACTCACCAATCTCGCGGCTGATACGCATACGCTTGGCCATGAGCTCGATGAGCGAGTTGTCAATTTCGTCAATCTGATGGCGGAGGGCTGAAAGGCTTTCAGTGGTCTCGGTGATTTTGCGAATGACAAGTTTGTCGAGAATAAAGTCGAGCACATCGGGCGTTACCTGTTGGCTGGCATCGCTCCAAGCGGCATCGGGGTTGCAGTGACTTTCAACAATCAAACCATCAAAACCGAGGTCCATGGCCTGCTGGCAGAGTGGTGCCACGAGTTCGCGCTTGCCGCCAATGTGGCTGGGGTCGCCAAAGATGGGCAGGCCCGGGCAACGACGACGCAACTCGATGGGTATGTGCCACATGGGCAGGTTGCGGTAGAGCTTTTTTTCGTAGGTTGAGAAACCACGGTGAATGACACCGAGACGGGTGATGCCGGCCTGATTGATACGCTCCAAACCTCCAATCCAAAGTTCGAGGTCGGGATTGACAGGGTTCTTTACCAATATGGGAATGTCTACACCCTTCAGCGTGTCGGCAATTTCCTGCATGGCAAAGGGGTTGGCCACGGTGCGCGCACCAATCCAAAGCAGGTCGACACCTGCTTTAAGACAAGCCTCAACATGGGCATGAGTGGCCACCTCGGTGCACACCTTCATGCCTGTTTCCTTTTGCACCTGCTGCAGCCATGCCAAACCAGGTTCGCCCACGCCCTCGAAGCCTCCGGGCTTGGTGCGGGGTTTCCATATACCGGCACGGAAAAGCTTTATGCCCTTCTTTGAGAGCTGGGTGGCGGTGTTCATTACTTGTTCTTCGGTCTCGGCCGAGCAAGGACCGGCTATCACGATAGGACGTTTGTTGTCCTGGTCTGTCAAATTGAGTGGAGTGAGATTGAGTTCCATATAATTAAGATTTTAAGAGTTTGCGGTTAAGGGTGGTTCTGATAAGTTAGAACACTTGTTTGATGCGTGTCAGCGCCTCGGCAAGTTTTTCCTCCTTGGCACAGAGCGAGATGCGTATGTAACGTTTGCCGTTTGAGCCGAATATAAAGCCGGGGGTGATAAACACGCGTGCCTCGTGCAGCACTTTTTCGGTGAGGTTCTCCACATCGGCATAAGTGTCGGGTATGCGTCCCCAAAGGAACATGCCCACCTGCGAGGGGTCGTAGTGGCAATGCAGGGCGTCCATTATCTCGCCAGCCAACTTGCGGCGGCGTGCATACACGTTGACATTGGCCTCGGTGTGCCACTCGTCGGAGTTTTGGTAAGCCTGTGCGGCAGCCAGCTGCATGGCGCGGAAGGTGCCGGAGTCGATATTACTCTTTACCTTGAGTATCCAGCTTACAAAGGTGGCATTGGTGGCAAGCATGCCTACACGCCAGCCGGGCATATTGTGGCTCTTGCTCATTGAGTTGAACTCTATGCAGCAGTCCTTGGCGCCTGGCACCTGCAATATGCTCAGGTGTTCCTTGCCCAAGATGAAGCTGTAGGGATTATCGTTGACAACTACAATGTTGTGGCGGCGGGCAAAGTCGACAAGACGCTCATACGTTTGGTGACAAGCAGGCGCGCCGGTGGGCATGTTGGGATAGTTGCACCACATGAGGCGCACACCGTCGAGGTTCATGGCCTCGAGCTCGTCGAAGTCGGGCTGCCAGCCGTTATCGGGACGCAGGTTGTAGTTGACTATGGTGCAGCCAAGCAACTTTGACAACGAGGTGTAGGTGGGGTAGCCCGGATTGGGCACGAGCACCTTTTCGCCGGGATTGACAAAAGCCAATGTGGTGTGAAGTATGCCCTCCTTTGAACCTATAAGGGGCTGGATTTCGGTCTTTGGGTCGAGGTCGACGTTGAACCAACGCTTGTAGAAACCTGCCATGGCCTGGCGCAGCTCGGGTATGCCCGTTGTGGGCTGATAGCCGTGAGCATTGGGCTTGCGTGCTTCGGTGCAAAGCGTTTCGATGGTTTCGGGCGATGGCGGCATGTCGGGGCTGCCAATGGCCAATGATATGATGTCCTTGCCCTCGGCATTGAGGCGGGCCACCTCCTTGCCCTTGCGCGAAAAGTAGTATTCGCTCACGCTCTGCAGGCGTTGGGCGGGCTGTATGTTGTAGCTATTTTCCTGCATATTCTCCTAATATTTTCAGTTCACGCAACAAGGGGCGCACAGCATCAATGCTTTGGCGGTAGCGCACATAATCGTCGTATGTCACGTCTACGTAGAACAGGTATTCCCATTCGCGTCCGATGATGGGGAGCGATTGTATTTTGGTCAGATTGATTTTGTAGAATGAGAAGATGCTCAGCACCTGCGAGAGGGAGCCTTCCTCGTGTGGCAACGAGAATACAATGCTGCTCTTGTTGGTGTGGTGCAGGTCGCGCAGCTTGTCGGCCGACCAGGGGTCGCACAGCACGAGGAAACGTGTGTAATTGTGTTTGTTGTCCTCGATGCCCTGCTCGAGCACCTTCATGCCGTAAAGCGGTGCGGCTCCTGCATGACAAATGGCGGCATGGCCACGCATATGCTTGCGACTTATCATCTCGGCAGAGCCGGCGGTATCTTCGGCCTCAACTACTTTGAAGTTGGGGTGCTGCTTGAGGAAGTCATGACACTGCATCAAGGCCACGGGGTGTGAATTAACCTCGGTGATGGTGTCCCAATCGTCGTCGGGCAGACACATGAGGCTGTGCTCAATGTGCAACTTGTGCTCGCCAATGATGGTCATTCCGCTTTCGCGCAGCAACTCGTAGTTGTGCAACAGCGAACCGGCTATGGTGTTTTCGATGGCCATGAGGCCGAGCCGTGAGTAGTCGTCGCGCATTTGGCGGAATATGTCCTCAAAGGTGTTGCAACATATCAGTTCTACATCGTCGTCGTGAAAGTACTGATGTGCGGCTATGTCGTGGA
>OLQN01000632.1_pt1 | contig 29746 bp, 24 predicted proteins | sample 1673181 | NCBI WGS metagenome assembly OLQN01 (sample SAMEA3136763, study PRJEB25190) | human gut metagenome | biome: human gut; feature: human-associated habitat; material: faeces | place: Austria | collected 2013
TAAGCTGCTGCCTCATTTGTTTGTAATTTTGAGATTGCTGTTGGGCGTTTATAATCATCCTTCAAAATCTCATACCCTTTTTGCTTCTCTTTTGCAAAACAGATTCCCGGTGCAGCTTCTGCCTGTTTTGTTTCTTTTGTTGTATTCGTTACTTTTAATTCAACAAACACTAATTTCTGATTCATTGTCTGAGTCTTTCCAATTCTCTGCTCTGGGGCACGGAATCCGTCTCCGTAAATAATTGTCTTTCTTTGATATGACTCAAGTTTTCCTTTCTTGTCTGTAATTTTTCTTAACTGACTTTGAGCATTATTATTTCTCCATTTTTTATTTTCACTACTCAAACCTTTCACTGAATCACAAACTTTAATCTTCTGAATCTGATAGGTAATTCCATCTTCATAACCTTTTGATACTTCCTGTTTTTTTGCAACACTTTGTTTTGACAGAAGTTTCTTATTTTCCTTGATACCCTTTTGCTCTTTTAAATATTTGGTCAATGAAATACCCTTGTCAGCATCTTTTTTGCTGCATTCCTGTACCGTAATATTTTTGACTGTATTTAAAATCTGATTTTTACTTAATTCACAAGATGGAATCTCTAAAATATATCCTTCTTTTTTATAGAAAATATAAACCTTATGATCTTTCTTTCCATCTATATTATTCATACTAAGTATCAAAACTTTGTTTCCAGAAATCTCATCTTCTGAATATTTTTCCACATCATTAACAAAGAATTTTTTCTTAATCGTCTGATCTACCTTAATCAACCTTGCATAAAAATCTTTGTTATTTATTTTCTGATTTTTAAATGCATACCAAGTTTCATTTTTAGACTTCTCTTTTGTTACTTCATACTGTTTTAAATTGCGTGTATCCAAAGATACATTTTGTTTTGACTTCTTCTCCTTTGTTACCTGAACTTCCATTCGGAAAATATTCTGTTTCCATTTGCTCTGGAAAAATCTCTGAATTTCTTTTCCATAAATCGTTGTTGGCGCAACGATCAATACACAAGCCGCAACTGCTGCCGCTTTCATATATTTTGTCTTTTTTCTATGCTTCTTTCGGATTTCTTTCTTCACTGCATTTTTCAGTAAATCTTTTTCCTCTTCTGTAATATTTTCTTTTAAGTCTATCGCTTCCTGCTCTGTAATATCAATTCTATTTTTACTCATTCAAAACACCTCTCCTTAATAACTCTGCTTTTAATTTCTTCTTCCCTCTGCGAATCCTGCTTTCGACATTGTCTTCTTTCAAATGAACTGTTTCCGCAATCACTTTCACTGTCTCATAATAAAAGAATCGCAAAATAAAAATCGTACGATCAGGTTCTTCCATCTCTTTTATAACTTCATGAACGATTCGTTCATTATGCTTTCTGGAAAATTCCCGTTCTACATCTGTAGATACGTCCTGCATCATATCTTCCACACCCTCGAAATCCGTCTCAGAATGTCTTTGATATTTTCTCAAATAATCCAACGCACAATTTCTTGCCGTCTGATAAATATATGCCCTTAAATTCTTCTTTACCTGAAACCTCTGCGACAATTTCTGCCACAACCGAATGACAGTCTCCTGCATCGCATCTTGAACAATACCCGCATCATAATTCCGCAGCACATTAGAACAAATTGCCTTGATTGCACCACCATATTCATCAATCAAAAGACTCATCCCCTCTTCCGGCTGCTTCCGAATCATTTTTAATAGTTGTTTATCTCTCTCCTCCACTCTTGTTCTCCTTGTTGGTTGATTGTTTTGAATGATCATTCACTATATAAGACGTATAATCGGAGTAATTTCCGTCAAAATTATAGATGTTTTCTAAAATTTAATTCTGTTTTGCAATTTTACACATTTTATTCTATATTTTAGTTTTTTAGCTCATTTTTTCGGAATCAATTCCGAATTTTTGTTATTTATATTAATTTTTCGGAATGTATTCCATATTTTTTTGATATTTTTACTTAGATAAAATATAAGATTAAATTTATTAGAAATGAATTAAAAATCTTAATATCTACAGAATCAAAAAAGATTATCTTATAAAATTTTCCCTCCTTCCGTCCATGAACAATAAAATTTAAATCCAATACCGCCCATACACACTATGTGGTGATTTGAATAGCCTTCCGTTGTATGAGACAGAAATAAAATAAGAACCAATATTTATAATAAACCGATGGCAACGATTAGCATATTTTAAGTGCGTTTTTTACAAATTCGCAGCGCCCTGTGGTTGAATGTCTGAACGTAAGTGCGGGCATTTTGGCTCGCACTCAGTGAGTTTTCAAAGGAACAGGCGCGGATAAGCGATTTGTAAAAAAAGCTCTTAAAATATGCGTGTTGCCACCGGTTTATTATAAATATTGGTTCTTATTTTATTTCTGTCTCATACAATGAAAGACTACGTCAAACACATCTACATATGTTCACGAAAGTAATCATGAAAATACTGCATTACCTTCACCAACAGATCCTGTTCCTGCTCATTAAGCGTATCAAGCAGTCCCTGGATCATACGTTTATGAAATTCTCTGTGATGACTGTATGCTTTCCTCCCCTTCTCAGAAAGCGATATGTAAACAACCCTGCGGTCTTTCTCCCCACGTTTGCGATTTACATATCCTTTCTTCAAGAGGTTATTGATAGCGGTTGTAAGTGTACCAACCGTAATGTTTAAATCTCCTGCAATCGTTGACATATTCTTCGGTTTCTTGATCCCGATCGCATCAATAATATGCAGATCTTTGTTCGAAATATCCTTAAATTCATCTGTGATCACGGCTTTCTCTTCTTCATATGAAATTCCGTGGAATAAGTCTACCACCATATTATTTAAACGATCTTTATCCAATCAATTTACCTCCTAAACAACGATTTAAGAGTATTATACCTTTAATTATTGGAATTTTCCACTTCTAAATTGTGTGCTTCTCCAATAACTTTTGCTAAAGCTTCTTTTGCCTGTGTAGGAAGTGCATTGTATCCACCATCTTCTACGTCTTTTTCGAAGACAAAGTTCAGTCTGTCTGTCATTCTTGCTTTTAATGTTTCCACATAATTCATATCATTGAAATCTGAAACATATCCTTCCATCTCAAGCACTTCGATATCTGTAAATGGTCCCCACTGTTTGAATTCTCCAGTTCCTTCTACAACCTGCTCAATTGCGGAAATTGTTGTTGCAGGTTTAATATCTTTACCCATGAAGTCTCCGGTATTAATGATATAGCAGTCTACATTTCTTTCTTTTACAAGTTTTCTAAACTTCTTGTAGTCATTTACAAGAGGGTATGTTCTAAATGGGTTTGCATATGGTTCCACAACCAGACGGTTTGGATCTACTCCAGGTGCCAGACGTTCCGCACTGCTTCGTTTTGTTGCAAGTGTTGCTCCCATAACAGATGCTAAAGAAGCTCCTTTGATCTTAACAATTGGTGGGATTGTTGGGTCTTTCATGATCCAGAAGATTGCATTTACTGGGTCATTGATCTTATCTACACGGTTTGGTGACCATAATTTGGACTTGATCGCACGACCATTTCCGTTACGGATATCTTCTGTAACAAGAACGACTTTACCTTCGCTGTCTCTTGTTGCAGAGCAGTTCTGTGCTGTTAATAAGTATTTATTATCTGGGCATCCTGTTGGATAGTCCGCTGTTTTATCAAAATATGTTGGTTCCATTGCAATAGATGCACCTGTTTCTGTATTGATGATAAATGCATCGTCATGCAGAACCTGAATCTCTTCGTATTTATTATTATGTGTTGCATGTGTTAATGTGGATTTTCCTGATCCTGATAATCCGAAGAAAGATGCTACGAATTTCTCTCCATTATCTAATCTGAATTCTTTCTGTCCACCATGGCAGGAAGCATATCCGTTACGATTTGCGATCGCCCATGCAATTGTTAATGTACCTTTCTTATGTTCCCCAAAGTATTTCATACCAAGAAGTGCAGCACAGTTTGTGTCTGTATTAAAATATGTTAATCCTAATGGATGTTCTTCATGTGTCCACTGTGGATCTGAGAAAATATAGATATCTGTCTCATCTGCAACTGGCTGTGAATTCTTATACATTTCATTGTATTCAGGATTCATATACTGGAAATTCAACATCCAGGAATATAAAATATTTTCTTCACCTTCTGGAATTAAAAGATGTGCTTTTACCATAAATTCAGGATCTAAACCGATATATACCTGTGCATGATACATTGTTGTCCATCTTGTATCATAGATCGCATCCATTAATTTTAAATCCAGATCATTTGTATCGACACCAGGTTCACTGGAAATTCTTCTTGCGGCTGCACAGCGTCCAGTCACTGATCCATCATTAAATAATAGAACTTTGGACCCCTCATCTAAACCAATCGCTTCTGGTTTATATACTGGCATATCTGTAACGATCGTTCCAGGCGAATTCTTTGCTAATTCATAAGCCTGTTTTAAATCTTTTACTTCTACAACGTTATTTCCATAGAATGCTGCTTCAATAATGGATCTTGTTTTTGAAAATCCAGGCTTTCCTTTTCCGATTTCTTCATGTGTGTAATAAGCTTTTGTTGACATAAGTTACTCCTCCATTCATAGGTTGCTTTTGATGCGTCTTCTCAAAATGTCAAAACTACATGGGCCTGCATCTAAAATCTCTGTGTGGTACGCTTTTAAGCTGTATTTATTCCCTGCCATTTTCTTATAATCAGTCAAAAGCTCATGAAACTCCTGATAACCGATATAATAAGATAAATAATTTGCAGGATTCTCGATAATCATCTGAAATAATTCATCTGCCTGAGAATCATCCATTCCAAATGATCTTAAATACGCCCTGACATCTTTCTTCTTCCATCCTTCATAATGAACTCCAAGATCAACTCTTGAACAAAGTGCCAGATTGTACTCGTACATCTCCATATTCATCTGTTGATAAATATCGCCATATCCTTCAGCATCCATCATACTGTAACTAAAAATTTCTACATACGTTGCATATCCTTCTGAATATCCAGGATAATCAAGCAGATAGCGCACTGGATCATCGTTCCTTGCCGCATAATATACATTCTGGTATAAATGTCCTGGGTATCCTTCATGTGCCAAAGTTGGATATAACTCTGCAGTCTGTGCCTTATTAATGTAAATTACATTCTCCTTGTAAGAATCAATCTCTGGTACCATATAGAACGCAGGACTGGTATATTCTTCCATGGTTTTGTGCACATATTTTATTTTACAGCTAACTTTTGGTGCCTTTGGATAATATTTTACCATCTTTTGCCTTAGTTTGTTAAGTATATTTTGTGGATTTTGCACAATTTTTATATTTTTTTTATGATTTCTATATTCATTTATGATATTTGGATACTTTTTTTGCAATTTTATAAGTTTTCGAAGGCATTTTTCAATGGATCGATCACTGATTTCGATCATTTCTTCTATCGTTTTATCTGATCCTGTTTTCTGTGCAACCAATACTTTATAATATTCTTTTCCATTTTTATAATAATACAGACCATTTTCATTTTTCCCATTTCCATTTAATGCCTGCAAACGGGAATATAATTTTTCATAAGCAGGCAGCACCTTTGTACCGATCAATTTCTTATTTTCTCTGCAGTATTTCTTTTTCTGAGCTGCATTAATTCCTTTAATATCTGCAATTTTTAAATTAAATGTTGCAACCAACATATTGTTTTCTTTTTGCTTTATGACATTCTGAATCTGCTGCAATACTTCTTTTAAAGACTGATCAGATAGGAATAAATTTCTCTTTACCTGTTCCTTACTGTATTCGATCAGTGAATCAAAATATCCATCCAGTCCCTTCAATAATTGAAAATAGCTTTTGATATCTTTCTCATTTTTCAGACGATATTCACTTAATGTCAGAAGAATCTGTGCCTGCTGCCCAGATGTTTTCCCAAGGATTCTTTCATAATACGGATACATCGAAAGATTTTTCTGTCTTCTTAAATAATCCATCAAAACCATATATGTATTTTGCTGTTTTTTCGTCAATTCCTTTTGTTTAAATTTTTTTAACTTCTCAATTTCTTTTGAAATTTTAATTTTTTCATTCAAGACACTTCCCTGATTCATGGACGGATAAAGATTTTTTGGTTGTTCTAATCTATATTTTTCTGGATTTTCTAAAAAGAAATGCATCGTGATCTCATTTGTTGATATATTTTCTTTAAAAAACGCATCCGTATACTGATCAAATACTTTTTTTGTTGTATCTCTTTTTTGATATTTCCATTCTTGGATCAGACTATATCCTCCTAGAAATATCAGACAAATTCCAATCATAATCAACTTTATTCTGATCTTTTTCAATCTCCCTGCAAATTCCATTTCTACCTCCAAATAAACACTTGTTAATATCTTATTTTTTAAAGAAAAGAAATAGACTATCCGCACAAGATGTACTATAATTATAAGGATAGAAACAGAAAATCGGAGGATCATTATGAGTAAGAAACCATATTATATTACGACTGCAATTACTTATACTTCCGGAAAACCTCATATTGGTAACACATATGAGATCATCCTGGCAGACAGTATTGCTCGATATAAAAGAATGGAAGGCTATGACGTATTTTTCCAGACAGGAACTGACGAACATGGCCAGAAAGTAGAATTAAAAGCAGAAGAAAAAGGGGTAACACCAAAAGAATTCGTTGATGATGTTGCCGGAGAGATTAAGAGAATCTGGGATCTTATGAACACTTCTTATGACCGTTTTATCAGAACAACTGATGAAGATCACGAGAAACAGGTTCAGAAGATTTTTAAGAAATTATATGAACAGGGAGATATCTACAAAGGTGAATACGAAGGTTTATACTGTACACCTTGTGAATCTTTCTTCACAGAGAGCCAGTTAGTAGATGGTAAATGTCCTGACTGCGGACGTCCAGTACAACCTGCAAAAGAAGAAGCTTATTTCTTAAAATTAAGCAAATATGCAGACCGTCTGATCGAACACATCAATACACATCCTGAATTTATTCAGCCAGAATCCCGTAAGAATGAGATGATGAACAACTTCCTTCTTCCTGGACTTCAGGATCTGTGTGTTTCAAGAACATCATTTTCATGGGGAATACCAGTTGACTTTGATGAAGGACACATCGTTTATGTATGGTTAGATGCATTGACAAACTATATCACAGGTATCGGTTATGACTGTGATGGAAACAGTTCAGACAAGTTTAACAAGTTCTGGCCTGCAGATCTTCACCTGATCGGTAAAGATATCATCCGTTTTCATACAATTTACTGGCCAATCATCCTGATGGCACTGGATCTTCCACTTCCTAAACAGGTATTTGGACATCCTTGGCTGCTTCAGGGCGATGGTAAGATGAGTAAATCCAAAGGTAACGTTTTATACGCAGATGATCTGGTTGACTTCTTCGGAGTTGACGCAGTGCGTTATTTCGTTCTTCATGAAATGCCTTTCGAACGTGATGGTGTGATCTCATGGGAATTGATGATCGAGCGTATGAACTCTGACCTTGCAAATATTCTTGGTAACCTTGTAAACCGTACGATTTCTATGTCCAACAAATATTTTGGAGGAATCGTAGAAGACAAGGGTGTTGTAGGAGATTATGATGATGATCTGAAAGCCGTTGTAACAGGTACAAGAGATAAAGTTGCTGAGAAGATGGCTGACCTTCGTGTTGCAGATGCAATGACTGAGATCTTTAACTTATTCCGTCGCTGTAACCGTTATATTGATGAGACTATGCCTTGGGTATTAGCAAAAGACGAAGCTTCAAAAGACCGTCTGGCTACTGTTTTATACAACCTTGTTGAAGGAATCACAATTGGTGCATCTTTATTATCACCATATATGCCTGAGACATCTGAGAAGATCTTTGCTCAGTTAAATACATCTATGGTTGAATTTGATAACCTTGCAACATTCGGAAACTACAAGAGTGGTACAAAAGTAACTGAAAAACCTCAGATCTTATTTGCAAGATTAGACGAGAAAGAAGTTATGGAGAAAGCCAAAGTCTTAATGGAGAAACAGGCTGCTTCTGTGAAAGCTGCAAATGCTGCCATCGAAGAAGATACTGTTATTGACATTGAACCAAAAGATGAGATCACTTTTAATGATTTCACAAAGATGCAGTTCCAGGTTGGTGAGATCATTGCCTGTGAAGAAGTAAAGAAATCAAAGAAACTTCTTTGCTCTCAGGTTAAGATTGGAAATCAGGTAAAACAGATCGTTTCTGGTATCAAAGCTTACTACAAACCAGAAGATATGGTTGGTAAGAAAGTTATGGTACTTGTAAACTTAAAACCAGCCAAATTAGCAGGAGTTCTCTCTGAAGGAATGTTACTTTGTGCTGAAAATGATAAGGGTGAATTAGCTCTTGTAACACCAGATAAAGATATGCCAGCAGGTGCTGAAATCTGTTAATTATACTTATTTATTCTCTAGTTTATAAGTAAACAAATGAATTGACAACCAGATTTTGGTATGCTATGGTTTAAGATATAAAATGATTGTAAGACATTAAGGAGGTTTACACATGAAAAGTACAGGCATTGTAAGAAGGCTTGACGAACTTGGAAGAATTACTTTACCGATCGAATTACGTCGTAACTTTGATGTGAACGAACGCGATCCTCTTGAAATATTTGTAGATGACGATAAGATTATTTTAAAGAAATATAATCCTGCAGATATTTTTACTGGAGAAGATATGGATGATCTGATTGACTACAAAGGAAAGAAAGTCTCAAGAAAATCTATCATTGAATTAGCTAAACTTGCTGGATTCGAAATTACTGAAGCGTAATTTTTTGGATCATTTCAATAAAGACAAACAAAAGGTATGGGAATTGATATTATTTTCCCATACCTTTTTTGTTGATATATTTTTATTCCTCTTCCAACAACTGCTGATAAATCTCTCTCTTACCAACACCTCGATCTTTGGCTACCAGTTTCATCGCTTCTTTCTTTGAATATCCCTGATCCATATAACGGTTCATATGCTCTGACAATGGAATCTTTAGAAATTCTTCCTGACTCTCTTCTTTTAATTCTTGAAATGATTTTCCTTCTATGATCATCACACATTCGCCTTTTGGCGGATTTTCTCTATGATAGGCAAGGATTTCCCCAAGCGTTGATTTAAAAACGCTCTCATGCTTCTTTGTGAGTTCTCTGCATAATGTCATGGATCTGTCTCCAAGCACTTCATACAGTTCTTCCAAAGTCCTTACTAAACGATGTGGTGCTTCATAAATGATAATAGATCTTGTCTCATTTTCCAGAGAATCAAGAATCTGTTTTCTTTCTTTTTTATCAGATGGAAGAAATGCTTCAAAACAAAATCTTCTTGTTGGCTGCCCAGAGATTATCAGTGCATTGATCAACGCACATGCTCCCGGTAATGCAGTAACTGTGATTCCTGCTTCATGGCACTGTCTTACTAATTCTTCTCCTGGATCTGAAATTCCCGGTGTCCCAGCATCTGTAATGAGTGCGATATCTTTTCCTTCCTGCAACTGCTTTACAAGAACTTTTGCTTTCTCCACACGATTATATTCATGATAGCTTGTCATCTTTGTCTTAATTTCAAAATGATTTAATAATTTGATACTGTGCCTTGTGTCTTCCGCTGCGATCAGATCAACTTCTTTTAATGTGTTTATCACACGAAAAGTAATGTCTTCCAGATTACCAATCGGTGTCGCACACAAATATAATGTTCCACTCATGCTTATTCCTCCGGATTCATTCCATAAATCTTATAAATTTCTTCTGTGTATTTTCCTTCTTTTTGATAAACGATCAATGGAGGCTCAACTGTCATTCTTGACTTTCCGCCTTTTACTGCTTCTAATAAAAATATATTCGGTTCTTTATCAATGTATGGATGCACAAAACGGATTCTTTTTGGCTCTAATCCATCCTTAGACAGCTGGCATAAAATCTCTGACAATCTGAATGTTCTGTGTACCAGAAACAGCTTTCCTTTATTCTTTAAAAGCTTTTTAGCTGCTGCCGTGATATCCGCAAATGTACAAAGTATCTCATGTCTTGCGATTGCTTTCGTCTCCGACGGATTCTTAATTCCATGCTGTCCGATCATATATGGCGGATTCGATGTGATCGTGTCAAAGCTGTCATGTGAAAAAATCGTAGAAGCCTCTTTGATATCACCCTCCACGATCTCTATCTTATCTTCCAAATGATTTAATTTGACACTTCTTGCCGCCATCTCTGCCATCTCTGACTGTATTTCAAGCCCTGTAAGATGAACAGCCTTCGTCTTTGCCTCCATCAAAATTGGGAGGATTCCAGTCCCCGTACCGAGGTCTAGAACTCTCCCACCATTCTTAACTTGTGCAAAATCTGATAAAAGAACCGCATCCATTCCAAAACAAAATCCCTGTTCTTTCTGGATGATCTGATAACCATTGATCCCAAGATCATCAATTCTTTCTCTTTCCATGTCCTTTATTACATCCTTGATTCTTATTATTGCATCCTTTGCTGCACCCCTGGCATCCTTGTGGCTTTTTCTTTCTCATCAGAAGATCATCAATCTTATATTCCTGGATTTCTTTATCTCCATTCTCATCTTCCACGATCAGTTTTACCTTCTGTCGAAGTACATCTACTCTCTGAACTTCTCCAACTATGCCGTCTTTTGTCTTTAATTTCTCACCAACATTTGGAAGCTTACTGTTTAAATACTCATATGTTTCCTGTTCATTCTTAAGACAGCACATCAATCTTCCGCAGACTCCTGAAATCTTTGTCGGATTCAGTGACAGATTCTGCTCTTTGGCCATCTTGATAGAAACAGGTGCAAACTCAGATAAAAACGTATTACAGCATAATTTTCTTCCACAGATTCCCATACCACCAAGCATCTTGGCTTCATCTCTGACGCCGATCTGTCGTAATTCAATTCTTGTCCTGAACACTGCTGCCAGATCCTTTACAAGTTCACGAAAATCAACTCGCCCATCTGCCGTAAAGTAAAATAATACTTTATTATTATCAAATGTATATTCTGTTGATACAAGCTTCATATCAAGCTCATGCTCCTTGATCTTATCAAGGCAGATCTTATATGCTTCTTTTTCTTTCTCTCTATTCTTCGCTGCCCTTTCTTCATCTTCTTTGGTTGCGATTCTTAAAACAGGTTTTAATTCATCTCCGATGCATTTTTCCTTTACCTGTCTTCTCTCAGAAACGACTGATCCAAATTCAATTCCTCTGGCAGTTTCCACGATCACGTGGTCTCCTGACTTTACCTGAAATTCCTTTGGATTAAAGAAATATATCTTTCCTGCAGTACGAAATCGCACTCCAATTACTTCTACCATACTTTACCATTCTCCTTTATCGTCACAAGCAGCATTTCGATTGCCACTTCAAAATTAACATTTGCGATCAGTCGCCTTCTAGCCTTTTCTACTTCATCAAGAATATGACTGATTCCCTCAAATGAAATATAAATCTCCTGATCTTTTAACTGGCGGTATTTATCTTTAAATACAAGTTGATTTAAAGATCCTGTTGTCTTAAGAATCAGCATATCTCGATACCATACCATAATGATATCAAGGAAATCATAAATCTCATTCTTATATTTTGTCAGACTCTTCGCATACGATACAACTTCATAAATCTCCATACTCTTCATATGAGTGATCACGTTCATTGTATCATTCAGCATATCTTTAAATTCTTCTGTATCCAGTACATGCAATGCACGTCCAATATTCCCAAGTGAAAATGCTGCTGCAAATGCGATATCTGCATGACTTGCCCCTGTATTGGCTTTTAGATAATCTTCAATTTCGCTTTCTCTGACACTTCCTAATGTCATGGACACACATCTTGAGAGGATCGTATCTAACAATCTATCCTTATTGTTTGTTAATAGAAGGATCACTGCATATGCAGGTGGTTCTTCTAATGTCTTTAATAAGGCATTCTGCGCTCCTGCATTCATTCTATCCGCATCATCAATGATATAAATCTTATAATCTCCGCTATACGGTTTAATATCGATCGTCTCATTGATCCCTTTTCGAATATCATCAACTCTGATTTCATACTTTTCATGAGTAATATAAATGACATCTGGATGATTTAATGAATCCACCTGCTTACATGCTGCGCATTCTCCACATCCATCTTTGTGTTCACACAGAAGTGCCTTCGCAACTGCCTTTGCGATCATCATCTTTCCGCTTCCATCTTCGCCACTTAATAAATAGGCATGGGAAACTTTTCCCGTCTTGATTGCTTCTTCAAAATGAGAAATTATTTTTTTATGTCCTATAATTGCATCAAAACTCTTCATACTACATCACCCTTTACCATGAAATTTTTTGTTGACCTGTGAAACAATCTGCTGATGAATCTCTTCGATCGGCAGACTTCCGTCAACAGTATAGATTCTATCTGGATGCAGGCTCGCAAGTTGTCTGTATCCTTCAACAACCTTCTTATGAAAATCAATTGTCTCGCTTTCCATTCGGTCCAGCTCTGCCTGTTTCTTCTTTCTTGAAATACCAGCTTCTGCATCCAGATCTAGCATAATCGTCAAATCTGGCATCGTATCTCCGATTGCAAATTGATTTACTTTATAAACAAGATCAATTCCCATTCCTCTGGCTATTCCCTGATAGACTGCAGAAGATTCCACAAATCGATCACAGATTACGATCTTTCCATCTTCTAGTGCCGGACGAATGACTTCTTCGATCAATTGAGCTCTGGCAGCTGTGTAAAGCAGTAATTCCGTCATATGCCCCATCTCAGTAAATTCTTTGTTAAGGATCACATTCCTTACAGCCTCACTGATCGGTGTTCCGCCAGGTTCTCTACATACTATTATATCATAACCTTTGTCAGATAAGTAGTCTCTTAGTAATTCTATTTGTGTTGTTTTTCCAGCTCCATCTGGTCCTTCAACTGTCAAAAATAATCCCATATTTATATCCTCTCATCTATTTATTATATAAATTTTATGATCATCCAGTCCTATCACTTTCATATCATATTGCTCATACTGTCTGATCTTATCGATCACATACTCATCGATCACTTCTCCAGGCACAACAAGTGGAATTCCTGGTGGATACAAAAAAATAAATTCCGCTGCAATCTCATCTTTTGCATCATCATAATCAATCTGTATTCGATCTTTTGTTGCAGCTTCTTCTGGTTTTAACATCTTTTTATTTTGATGAAAATCATTTTCCAAAAATAAATACTCTGTATCCTTTTTTGTGATCTCACTGTCGATCTCTTTTAATGCCTGATACAATCTATCGTATCCTTCTTGTGTATCGCACACACTTGTCATTGCGATCACGTAATAAAGTTCTGACATTTCTAACTCTAAATGATAGTTGTCTCTTAAAATCTCAAATAGGTCTTCTCCAGATATTGTCGTGTCTTTTACCGAAAACACAAGTTTTCCAATATCATCCGTTGGTACCAGTTTGATATATTTTAATTCTTCTAGTTTTTCACGTAGTATCCACAATTTCTCGTAGTATTGTTGAAAATATCCACGATTTTCATTACATATGTGGATACATTGTTCTATTGATGATATCAACACATAAGATGGACTACTGCTCTGAAATATTGACAATTTCTTTTGCATCATTTCTCTTGTCACACAATCTGTGCACAAATGAAGTAATCCTGTTTGCGTAAATGCGGGCAATGTCTTATGCAGACTTTGTATCACAATGTCTGCTCCGCTATTTACCGCACTCTCTGGAAATGCCTCATGATAAATAAAATGAGCCCCATGAGCTTCATCTACGATCAATGGTATATTATTTCGATGCAGAACATCTGATATTCCTTCAATATCTGATACTCTTCCTTCATATGTTGGTGAAACAAGGACCATTGCCTTAATTGAGGTTTCTTTTGTTATGATATTTTCTATCTGTTCCTTCGTAATGCCTTTACAGATTCCATATTCATCAATCTCTGGATAAATATAGATTGGATCAAGTCCCAACAATTCTATCGCGTGATAGACTGACTTATGACAGTTTCTCGCAACCAGTATCTTATCTCCAATATTACACAATGCAGCTATTGCAGCTAAATTCCCCGCAGTGCTGCTGTTTACCAGTAGATAACTCTCTTTTGTTCCATAAATCTGTTTTAAATCATCCATCAATTCTCGAATCATTTCTTCTGGATGGTGAAGATCATCAAATCCTGTGATCTCTGTAATATCAATTTTGGAAATCGCATCTAATAATGAATTGATCTTTAAATTTCTTTTATGTCCTGGCATGTGAAAAGGATAATCTTCTTTGTATTGTAGTTGTTTCAACTTATTATAAATTGATGTCATTTTTTATCCCTTTGTAAACATATTTTTTCATTTTTATTATATCATACTTAATTCCTATTGAATAGGAATTAAAAAAAAGAGTCAACTTTCGGTTTTTTCATTCTTTCTGAAAGTTAACTCTTTGAATTTCTTTATAAAATAAAAAAGATGCCCAGAGCCGGAATCGAACCAGCGACACGAGGATTTTCAGTCCTCTGCTCTACCGACTGAGCTATCTGGGCAACTAAGTTGTTGTCTCATTTCTGCGACTTCTATACTTTATCATATTCCTCGACTCTTGGCAAGCTTTTTTTTCAAAAAATTTTATTTATCAGCCAAATTCCTGTTTTTGTCTTAAAAATCTTGTTTTTTACGGACTCAATTGTCTCTTTGGAACTGTGTTCTTCTGCAAGATTTACCAGAAAATCTGCTTCTACAAGAATCTGATAATCAATACCGTCAATCTGATCATATGTATGATGATGTCCGATCAGATAGCAGACTCTGTCTGTTTTTTCTTTGTCATATTGTAAGTCTTCCAGCATCTGCTGTGCAACTGCCGGTCCTTCGATTTCTTGGTATTTTCCTGCACTGCTGTTGTATTTTTCTTCGCTTATTTTAATACCGATATCATGTGTTAATGCAGCCACTTCCAGGATGTCTAAAATTTCCTTATCTAATCCTTCCTGTTCTCCGATCAGTTTCGCATACGCGTGTACTTTCAGGAAATGTTGGATTCTCTTTGGCTGACCTTGATAGTAATCGATCATTGCTATTGTCACTTTATTTATATCCATCTGTTAACTCTCCTTTAATATTTTTTGAAAAAGCTGAATAATCTTTTCTTATTTAAGATCTTAATTGCTTTATCTGCATCTTCTTCTCTTAATCCACCTGTACAAAAATCTGTCTTGACCAGATGTTTGTCAAATCCGTGTCTGTGCCATTTGCACCATCATCTAATATGACAAAACCTTCAATCTTCTCTTCACACTTATCCAGCCAATCTTTGATCTCATCTTCTCTTCTTCCACTGCTTAGGTATTCTGTCTTATCTATGATCTTTAAATCGTATTTCTCTAAGATATCAACTAGAATCTGGCACCAGTCCTGCACGGCATCACTGTGCTCTGCCCATCCGTATCTCCAGGATGATGATAAAACGATCTTCGCTCCTGTTGCATCTACGATCGTTTTTAAATTCTTAATGTTATCCTCATCTACAGAAATCAGCTGATCATCTTCACATTTCTCGAATAATTGCTGTGAATTCAATACTCCGTCTACGTCTAAAAAAATAACTTTCATGCCTTTGTTCCTCCTTTACCTTTACGGTAGTCAGACATGGTCTTTGATGAGTATTATACTCTCTTTTTTTGAAAACGTAAATGCATTTTAATGTTTTTAATACCTTGTACATAAAATCCTTTTTCTTGTAAATACTATACTGGAATTCTTTACATTTCACATCAAGGAGGTTTGATTTTATTATGGGAAATAAATGTTTGGATTGTACAGCTTTAACGCTTACGATCATTGGTGCTATAAATTGGGGGTTGATCGGATTCTTTCGATTTGATCTGGTGGCTTTTTTGTTTGGTGATATGAGCTGGCTGTCACGGGTTGTTTATGCACTTGTGGGGCTTTGTGGGTTGTATATGCTGGCATTTTATCGACACTGTGGGGAAGATGCATAAAGAAAGATTGTGATGGAAGATTATCCATATGATTCCTCTGTGGATAATCTTCATAACTTTCGTTCATTGACATCCTGTAAGAGTGTATGTTTTGAGTATTGAATGTTAAATATCACTTATTTTTTATTAGTCCTTTATCAATTATTATTTTTGTTCTAAAATATAAATTGAAACTTATTAACACTTTTAACGAAGAAAGGACGATTTAAATGAAAGTTTTACTATTAAATGGAAGTCCTCGCAAAGCTGGTTGTACTTTTACGGCTTTGACTGAGGTTGCGAATACTTTAAATGCAAATGGAATTGAAACTGAGATCTTTCAGGCTGGAGATCCTTCGATTGAAAATGTGAAAGCTGCCGCTAAGATCATGGAAGAATCTGATGCTTTAGTTATTGGTTCTCCTGTTTACTGGGCTTCTCCTAGTGGTCAGATCATTGAATTTATGGATAAATTCTGTTCTCAGGCTGGTAAATTCATGTTACATAAACCTGCTGCTGCCGTAACTTCTGCACGTCGTGCTGGTACAACTGCCACTTTGGATGTTCTCTTAAAATATCTTGAATATCATCAGATGCCTGTTGTTTCTTCAAGTTACTGGAACATGGTGCATGGAAACACTCCTGAGGAAGTAAAACAGGATAAAGAAGGCCTTCAGATCATGCGTACTCTTGGTAATAATATGGCTTGGCTGCTTCGTTGTATTGAAGCTGGAGCTGCTGCTGGAGTTAAAATTCCTGCTGAGGAAGAGAAAATTAAAACAAACTTTATCCGTTAATATTTGAGTTTCTTCCTATATAATATATCGAAAACGGAAAGAAAGGTCAGACTATGGCGTACGCCATAGTCTGACCTTTTATAAATGGTGAATATACATTAAGTATAGAAACAAGCTATTTTAAAAATAGATATTTATTTACTGTGCATCCTTGATCTTCTTGATCTCTTCGATCATAACAGGAAGCACTTTCATAACGTCTCCAACGATTCCTACATTGGCTACGTCAAAGATTGGTGCATCTTCGTCTTTGTTGATCGCTACAATGTATCCAGAATTCATGATTCCTGATACGTGCTGTGTAGCTCCAGAGATTCCGCATGCAATATATAATTTTGGTGCAACGATCTTTCCAGACTGTCCAACCTGATGAATCTTTGATACCCATCCGTCTTCAATAGCTGGTCTTGTTGCTCCTACAACTCCTCCTAAGAGTTTTGCAAGATCATCAACTAATGCGAAGTTTTCTTTGCTTCCCATTCCACGTCCACCAGATACGATAACTTCTGCTTCTTCCAGGTTGATCATCTCTGCGATTTCTTTTACACTTTCTGCAATCTTTGCTTTGATCACATCATCTGCAACTTTTACTTCTTTGGCTACAACTTCACCTTCTGTTGGATCTTCCACTTTCTGGAATGCTCCAGAACGCAATGTTGCTACCTGTGGTGTTGTCTTGATCTTTACATCTTCTAATACAGTTCCACCATAAAGTGGGCATGTATAGATAACTTCTCCATCTTCTGCTTTGATATCTAATACATCGGATGCACATCCTGTGTTACATTTTGCTGCAACAATTGGTGCGATATCTTTTCCATCCTGTGTTCCACCTACAAATACAGCTTCTGGATTTTCTTCTTTTACTAATTCTACTAAAACCTGAGCATATGCATCGAGATTAAACTCTTTGTAATCTTCGCTGTCGACACAGATGACCTGATCGGCTCCGGCCTTTGCTACTTCTTTTGCTGCATCTGCTACTCCACCTCCAATAACAACTGCCGTAACTTTATCGGCAAGTTTCTTGGCTGGAGATAACATTTCTAATCCAACTTTCACTGGATTTCCTTCTGCAGTTTCTACATATACCATGATATTCTTACATTCTGCCATGTCCTTTGTTCTCCCTTCCTAGAATACTTTGGCATCTGCCATCATAGCGACTGCTTTTATTGCTGAATCTTCTGGTGTTTCTTCCTGAATCTTGATTCCGGCTTCTTTCTTCGCTGGTTCATATAATTTAACGATCTGAACCTTTGCATTAGATTCTCCGACTTTTTCTTTTTCAAGATCCGCAAGATCAGCTTCTTTGATATCGCCGATTGGTTTCTTTCTTGCTGCCATTTTATTCTTGATCGTTGGGTAACGTGGGTCATATTCTGGTTTTGTGACTGTTACAACACATGGTGCAGAAGCTTCTACTGTACGGTATCCTTCTTCTGTTTCCTGTTTTGCTGTCACTTTATCGCCATCTAAAGCGATTTCTGTAATATTTGTGATCACACTTGTTCCAAGTTCTTCAGCTAACATTAAACCACCCTGTCCAAGTGCGGCATCTGTTGCTTCTTTTCCACAGAATACAAGATCAAATTTCTGACCATTATCTGCTTCTAATTTTGCGATCACATTTTTTAGGATATTTGCGATTCCTGTTGTGTCAGATCCTTCGAATGCATCATCACTTACTAAAAATGCATGATCTGCACCAACTGCAAGACAGTTTTTCAGAGAGTTCTTTGCACTATCTTCTCCGACACATACAACTGTTACTTCTCCTTCAGAGGATTCTTTTAATCGTGCTGCCATTTCGAGAGCATAGGTGTCAAATGCATTTACAACAGGTGTTACGTTTGCTAAATCCGGTGTTCCTTCTGCATTTAAATGTATTTCTACAGAATCATCCGGAACCTGTTTGATACATACTAAAATGTTCATAGTCTTACTCCTTCTTATGTTCTATCTTCCGATTGTGTTATTTGCTACGACGATTCTCTGAATTTCGTTACTTCCTTCGAAAATCTGGAAGATCTTAGCATCTCTTAATAATTTCTCAACTGGATATTCTCTGCTGTATCCATATCCACCGAACATCTGGATTGCTTCAGAAGCTACTTCCATTGCGATATCAGATGCATAGCATTTTGCGATCGCTGCTTCTTTGGAATGTGGTAATCCCATATCCATCTTTGTTAAAGCATGTGCAACCATCTGACGAGCTGTTTCTGTTTTGATTTCCATATCAGCTACTTTAAACTGCATAGCCTGGTTTTTGATGACTGGTTTACCAAACTGAACTCTTTCTTTGGCATATGCAATACCTTCATTGATACCACGCTGTGCAATACCTGTTGCAACACATCCCATCCAAGCTCTTGCCTGGTCTAATGTCTTCATTGCGATTGAGAATCCTCTTCCTTCTTCTCCAACTAAGTTTGCAGCTGGGATACGGCAGTCTTCTAATACAACATCGCATGTGTTAGATGTACGGATACCCATTTTATTTTCTTCATTTCCTGTGCTTAATCCTGGTGTTCCAGCATCAACTAAGAACATAGAGATTCCTTTGACACCTTTTGTTTTATCTGTCATAGCTGTGATACAGTAGAAAGAAGCGATTCCTCCATTTGTGATGAAGCATTTTCTTCCATTTAATACCCACTCATCTCCGTCTTTGACAGCTGTTGTTGTTCCTGCACTGGCATCAGATCCTGCTCCTGGTTCTGTTAAACAGAAAGCTCCAAATCCACCATCAATGATCTTCTGGCATACATGTTTTTTCTGTTCTTCATTTCCTGCGATCAGTACTGGTTTTGTTCCTAATCCACTGGCAGAAATTGTTGTTGCAAATCCTGCATCTGCGATAGCCATTTCTTCAATCAGTGCTGCAACGTCTACTCTTGATAATCCTGGTCCACCGTATTCTTCTGGTACTTCTAATGAATGTAACTGCATTTCAATGGCTTTGTCATAAATTTCTTTTGGCCATTCTCCACTGACGTCGTATGCTTTACACTGTTCTTTTACTTCGTTTTCACAGAACTCGTGTACATCCTGTAATAAGTCTTTTGCTTCCTCTGAAATTAAATATGCCATCTTGATATCCTCCTAAAATAACCTTAAAAAAGCTTTGTATATGTTTTATGTTACTTGTTTATGTTTGATTGATCGTTTCCTATTAAAATTATAATTTGTAGCAGATCTTACCTGGATTTAAGATCATATTTGGATCAAATACTTCTTTGACACCTTCCATAATCCTCATCTGGACTGGTCCGAGAGATTCTGCTAGGTAGTCCATCTTTCCATGTCCGATTCCATGTTCTCCAGAGATCATTCCACCGAATTCGGTTGCTTTTGCATATACTTTATCCATAAAGACTGCAACCTGTTTCTTAAACTCTCCTTCTTCCATGTCATTACTGCATGTATAGATATGTAAGTTACCGTCTCCAGCATGTCCAAAACTCTTCACTCTGAAATCAGCTTCTGCTTCTAATGATTTTGTATATGTCAGGAATTCTGCGATCTTATTTGTTGGAACTACAACATCACATTCATCTAACAGTACAGTATCTGCTTCAATTGCCTCAAGTAATGCTCCGCGGACAGCCCATGCATCTTTCTTTAAGGCTGGTGTATCAGCAACTAATACATCAATTGCTCCTGCTTCAAATACTACTTCAGATGCCTGTTCAATGATATCTTCCAGTTGTTCTTCAGAATTTCCATCAAATGTTGCTAATAAATATGCTCCAATCTCTGTTCCTTCTAGTTCTTTTGGATATACCTGTTTTCCTAAAAACTTCTCAGTATCCATAACAACTTCTTTTTCCATAAATTCCAGAGCCTGTGGTGCCAGATGATGCATAAAGAACTGTGGTACTGTTGCAATACAATCCTCTAAGTTTTCATAAGGAATGATCAGACTGATCACTGATTTTGGTGCTGGAATTACTTTTAATGTAAGTTCTGTGATAATACCCAAAGTACCTTCAGAACCGATCATTAAATTTAATAAGCTGTATCCTGAACTTGTCTTTGATACAGTAGCTCCAAGTTTTACGATTTCACCTGTTGGTAATACAACTGTCATGGCACGTACATAATCTCTTGTACATCCGTACTTAACAGCTCTCATACCACCAGCGTTGGTTGCTACGTTTCCACCGACTGTTGCGAATTTCTCACCTGGATCTGGTGGATATAATAATCCTTGTTTTTCTGCATCCTGTGCAAGGTCATTTAAAAGGACTCCTGACTGAATCTTCACTACAAAGTTTTCTTTGTCATATCCAAGGATCTTGTTCATCTTTGTAAGAGAGATCATAACACCGCCACCGATACTTACGGCTCCTCCTACTAATCCTGTTCTTGCACCACTTGGTGTTACAGGAACCTTGTTTTCATTACAAAGTTTAACGACAGCTGCAACTTCTTCTGTTGATGTTGCTTCTACTAAAACTTCTGGTCTAGCTTTTCCGTAGATTGCCATCTCATCATGGGTGAAATCCTCATTGATCTCATCACCCACTAAGACACGTTTTGGAGCGATCTCTTTGAATTTCTCGATCATCTCTGGTGTCACTTTGTTATACTGATACTCACTCATTTATCTTCCTCCTTAAAAGTTTATAGCTTTTTAATATCTTTTATCTTTATCATTTTCAGATCAATTTGACTCCAAAGTAGCAAACTAATCCATAGATGATAAAGAATAATACGAAATATTTGATAACCTTTGTTAAGATTTCACTTTCTTTTCCTACCGTTGCTGTTGCCGCTGTCGCTACTGCGATACTCTGTGGAGAAATGATTTTTCCTGCGGTACTACCAACTGTATTTGCAGCTACCAGCCAGATCTGGTTGATATTTAATTCTGCTCCTGTACTTGCCTGTAACTTGGAGAATAATACGCTGCTTGATGTAGAACTTCCTGTTACGAATGTTCCGATAGATCCGATCAGTGGTGCAACTAATGGATAAAAGCTTCCTGTTACACGTACGATAAAATCTGCGATAGACTGTGTCATTCCGCTGTATCCCATGATCTTAGCTGTCGCAAGTACTGCCATGATCGTGATGATCGTCTTAAACATCTGAACCACTGTCTTACCTAAAACAACAAAAATCTCACCAACTGGACATTTCTGAATCAGTCCTCCAATAAATGCTGCGATCAAGATCAGCACTCCTGGTGTTGATACCCATGTAAATGTATATGGGCTTGCTCCCTCTCCACTATAAATTGGTACATTCGATTTGATCGCTGATAATGGATCATGAATCGCTGGTACTAATGTTGAAGTCAGAAGTAAGAACAGTAATACAAGAATAAATGGGCTCCATGCAACAAATGCATCTTTTACTGTCATTGTAGTATCATCATTATCTTCGATTTCTACATCAAATTTACTTGTCTTACCTTTCAGCATTACCTTTGCAAGGATGATCGTTACTGCCATACTGCATACAGATCCGATAACTGCTGGAAGTTCAGCTCCTACAAATTTCGCTGTCAGATATTGTGGTACTAAGAATGAAAGACCTGACATCAATGTAATAAATAAAATTTCTTTATAATCACCAATTCCTTTAGCTCCTTCATGTTTTCCTGTGATGAAAACAACAAGGAAAGGAACGAGAATTACCATGATCGCAAGTTGTAATACAACATAAGATGCTGTCATATGTGGACTAAATCCTGTTACATTTGCTGCTGTAACCGTTGGAATTCCGATGGATCCAAATGCTACTGGTGTCGTATTGGCTACCAGGCAAACAGTTGCTGCAAAGATTGGTTCAAATCCTAATCCGCAAAGGATTCCTGCTGGAATCGCTACAGCTGTTCCGAATCCTGCCATACCTTCCATAAATCCTCCAAATCCCCATGCGATGATCAGCACAAGAACTCGTTTATCTCTTGATACAGAAGTAAGCATTTTTTTAATAAGTTCCATGTTTTTCGTATGTACGACCAAGTTGTAAGTAAACACTGCTGCCACGATAACCAGACAGATTGGCCAGATTGCCATTGCAAATCCTTCTAACCCTCCTGTGAGGACATCAATAATTTTCTGCTTCCATAAAAAAAGTGCTTCAATGACTGTAATGATCAAAGCGATCGGACAGGCTACATGTCCTGCCATCTTTAATCCGCTTAATGCAATGATCAGCCAGATGATAGGAAGCATCGCTAATAAAAAGTGAATGAACATCTTAAGTTCTCTCCTTTCTTTTCAAATATGAGCGGGTTCCGATATCCTATTTTTCAGCGTATACGCGACATAGTAAGATTGGTCCTACCAGTTACTGTACTTATATGGTAGGACCAATTTGACAAAAAGTCAAGTGATTTTTTTTGCAAAACGATTTATTCTTTTTCTCTTTTCTTTTTCTTTTTTGTAGAAATTGCACAAAAAAAGCAGCATTTTTACAAACATACTATTTTCAATCCAACCATTTTAAGCCATTTGTATAAATACTGTTTTTTATTTATTTGTTAATTTTTCATCAATTTCCACAAATTTCGTATTTCGAACTATTTTACGGAGTCTTTTTCTTTCGTTATACTATTTTGATATTGCTTCCATATGATCGTGGACAATATCACTGCAATATAGTCTGTCAATGCCTGCCCATATATGACTCCGTCAACCGCATTTAAAAGATACAATAACGGGATCAGCAAAACTTCATTGGCTAGTCCCATTTGTAAAAATGTAATAAACATATTTGCTTTGAATACAATTCCGATTGCTACAACTGGTGCATTCCCATAGACTACGAGAGTCTAGTTTAATACGATTGTTGATACACTCATCAATATAGAAAAAATTGAAGATTAATTTTACTGTTTAATCTTACAAAACTGAAGAAAATATGTGTTATATTATCTATATACTTTATAAAACACAAAAGAAATTATCACGAGGTGAATAAATAATCATGAAAGCTTACGAACGTTTATTAAATTACGTCAAAATTTTAACTCCAAGCAATGAAAAGAGCCAAACTGTCCCTTCTTCTGATTGTGAGTTTGATCTTGCCAGGGTCTTGGAAAAAGAAATGAATAAACTTGGTCTTACCGATGTCTATCTTGATGATAAATGCTATCTGTATGGTAAGCTGCCTGCCACAAAGGGCTATGAAAACTGTCCTGCGATTGGATTTATTGCTCATATGGATACTGTTTCTGATTTCTGTGATCACCCGATCCGTCCGATCCTCACGAAGAATTATAATGGAGAAGCTCTTCCTCTTGGAGATAGTAGTCTGGTTCTTGATCCGAAAGTTTTCCCTCATCTTTCTTCTCTCAAGGGTCGTACTTTGATCACATCGGATGGTACAACGATCCTTGGTGCAGATGATAAGGCTGGGATTGCTGAGATTCTTACGATGGTAGAACGTCTGACCAGTAAAGAGATTCCTCATGGTCCGATCAGCATTGCATTTACTCCAGATGAAGAAATTGGAAGTGGTGCCGAGTATTTCGATATCAAGCGGTTTGATGCTGATTTTGCTTATACTTTGGATGGCGATACCGAGGGTGAGATCCAGTTTGAAAATTTTAATGCCTGCAAAGCTGAGTTTGAGATTACTGGTTTTAATGTACATCCTGGTTCTTCAAAGGATACGATGATCAATGCCTCACTTGTAGCTATGGAGATCAACTCTTGTCTACCTTCTATGGAAACTCCTAGAAACACGGAAGATTATGAGGGATTCTATCATCTGATCAATATGAATGGTGATGTGAGTCATGCAACATTGCATTATATTGTCAGGGATCATGATCAGGGACTATTTGAAGCAAAGAAACAGACGTTACGTTTGATTGAGAAAAATATGAATGAAAAATGGGGTGATGGTTGCGTCACTTTAACCATTACAGATCAGTATCAAAATATGGCTATTAAGGATTGTCCTCATTTGATTGAAAATGCAAAGAAGGCTTGTGAAAATGCTGGCGTGGATCCGTTGGTTCTGCCAATTCGTGGAGGTACAGATGGATGTCAGTTAAGTTTCCGAGGACTTCCTTGTCCGAATCTTGGAACTAGTGGACATGCTTATCATGGACCTTATGAACATATTAGCGTTGAAGGAATGGATATGTGTGTTGATATTGTTGTGGAATTGATTAAATTGTATACTGAAGGTTGTTGATGTATAAATAGAGAAAGAACAATGCATTAGGGTCAGAAAAACGAATTTCATTGACCCTAATGCATTGTTCTTTCTCTATTTATACACTCAAATCTTTCAGTATACACTACTTACAGATAAGATACTTCATTCTTCACTTTTCACTTCTTTACGAAACTCTTCCTGCATCCATATGATATACTTCGTCTGCAATTCCCATCGTGGATTCTCTATGAGATACTAATACCACGGTTCTTCCTCGGCTTTCTTCTTTCAATGATTTCAGGATGATTCCTTCATTCAATGAATCCAAGTTACTTGTTGGTTCGTCTAGTAATAACATTGGGCTGTCGTGCATGAAGGCTCTGGCGATTCCGATTCTTTGTTTTTCTCCACCGGATAGTGTGTCTCCGAGTTCTCCGACTTCGGTGTCGTAGCCGTTTGGCAGGGACATGATCATGTCGTGGATGGAGGCTTTTTTGGCGGCTTTTATGATTTCTTCTCTTGCTGCGCCTGGTTTCCCGATCGCTATGTTGTTGGCGATGGAGTCGTGGAAGAGTTCGGTGTCCTGAGTTACGTAGGATTGTGTGTTTCTCAGTGTCTTGGTTGGGATTTCTTTCACATTTTGGTCTGAGATCTTTATGTTTCCTTTGTTTACATCCCAGAAGCGCATCAGAAGTTTCAATAGTGTGGACTTTCCGCAGCCGCTTTTTCCACAGATTCCGATGACTTTTCCTTGTTTCATGTTGATGTTGCAATCTTTTAGGATGATTTCTTCATCGTAAGCGAAGGTTACATCTTCTACGGATGCGCCTTCAAAACTTAAAGCAGCCTCTCCTTCTAGTTCTTCTACCATTGGTTCTTCTTCTAATAGCGATAACACTCTTTCTCCACTTGCTAATGTCTGGTTTAGATTATTTGACAGGCTTGACAATGCAGTTACTGGACCGAAAGATCCCATCATAGCGATCGTTGCAAGCAGCATAGCATCAAATGTGACATTTCCTGCCTGATATAAATGATACATTAAAAAGAACATTCCAAATGAACAACAAAGGATCACAAGGTCTGTGACAGCTCTTTGCATAGCTTCCATACGATTCAGGTCTTTTTGCATTTTTCCTAATTGAATGGATTTTTCACTTATCTGTGCTTTTCTTTTTTTACCTTGCCCATACTGGATCGTTTCGTCTATTCCACGGAGAGATTCTAAGACAAAACTGTTCAGGTTTCCGAATCCGCTTCGAAATTCCATCCCTTTTTGTCCGCCTTTTTTTCCATTTCTTAATGGGATCACGCAGCCTACCAGAAGATAAGAACAGACTGCAAAGATTCCTGCATAGACATGAAATCTTCCGATAAATACGACCATGATCAATGAAGTTAAAATTGCGATCATGATCGGAGAGATTGTGTGTGCATAAAATACTTCTAATAATTCAATATCTGTTGTGATGATCGAGATCAGATTTCCCTTTTCCCTGCCGTCTAATTTAGCTGGGCAAAGCTTCCGAAGCACCGCAAATACCTGATGTCTAATGATCGCTAACAGTTTAAATGCAATAAAATGGTTACAATACTGTTCTGCATAATGGAGAATTCCACGCATTACTGCAAGGAGCACCAAAATGATCAGATATTTTGTCACATGCTGCCCTTTCATAGCAAGAAGTACACCGTGTCCGGCTGTGATCGTCAGGAAAATGGCACACAGATACCCTAAGGTTCCAAGAAGCACTGCCGCTGTCATGATATGTGCCAGTGGTTTTACAAGACCGATCATTTTCCCCATGATCTTTATGGAACTTCTTCTTTGTTTTGTTGTATTTTGCATCTTACACCACCTTCTTCTTTAAGGAGTCATTCCATGACATATTTGCAGCATAAGATTCCAGTTCCTTCTGCTTATCAAATAAATGCTGGTATGCACCTTTTTTACGCATTAATTGTTCGTGTGTTCCCTCTTCTGCAACAATTCCGTCTTTCATCATATAAATACGATCAGAATCTACAACATTGGATAATCTGTGGGAAATAAACAAGATCATCTTTGTCTTTGATAATTCCCGAATGACATTCATGATCATTTCTTCACTTTCCATATCAATATTGGATGTCGCTTCGTCAAATATGTAGATCGGTGTATCAAACAGCAGCGCTCTTGCAAGTGCCAGACGCTGTCTCTGACCACCTGAGAAGTTTTCCCCGCGTTCTGACAAGACAGTCTGTAATCCATCCTGTTCTTTTAAAAATGCCAGAAGATTTACTTTCTCTAACACTTCTTCCATCTCTTCTTTGCTTGCATCTGGTTTTGCCATACGGAGATTTTCTTCGACTGTTCCTGCAAATAAATAACTGTTATGTGTGATCTTTGTCATATGAGACATCAATTCATTTTCCATAATATCGGAGATATCCACACCACCGATCTTGACATTTCCAGTATATCCACGATTTCTCGCTGTTAAGATCCCTGCGAGTGTACTTTTTCCGCAGCCAGATTCCCCAACAAAAGAAATAAAGCTGTTTGCAGGGAAGTTCATTGTGATTCCTTTTAAGATTTCACGATCTTTTTCATAAGCAAAATGAACATCATCAAGTGAAATCTCTAACTCTCCCTGTGGAAACTTGGATTCTCCGCTCTCTCCTTCTTCCAGATCAAGCAGTCCAAAAATCTTATCACTCGCTGCCATACCATTCATTGCAATGTGAAAAAATGATCCTAATAATCTTAATGGTATAAAAAATTCTGAAGCTAACAGCAAGATGATCAAAGTTCCGCCAAGCGTGATATTTCCAGCAATATACTGATGAATCGCTGTGATCATTCCGACAGCGGCACCACCGTAGGCTATGATGTCCATGACGCTGGTTGAATTTAACTGCATTGTCAAAACTTTCATCGTGATCTTACGAAAATTCTGCGCTTCCTCATCCATCTCGACTGCTTTCATTTCATCCGCCTGATAGATCTTTAATGTTGTCATTCCCTGAAGATTCTCAAGGAAACTGTCTCCCAGTGTTGTGTATAGTCCCCAGTATTTATTCAATAATTTCTTTGCGAGTTTCTGCACTGCAACGATTGAAATCGGAATCAATGGAACGCAGATCAGCAGTACCGCACTTGCCTTTAAACTGATAAAGGATAAAATGATAAATAATGTTACCGGTGCTAAGATACTGTAAAACAACTGCGGAAGATATTTTCCAAAATAAATTTCAAGCTGCTCCACACCTTCGGTACTCATCTGTACGACTTCTGATGTCGAAACATGTTCCCGATAAGACGCACCTAAACGTAACAATTTGTCATAAATCTTTTCTCGTAAAATTCTTTTCACATCAACACTTGCCGCAAATGATGCTCTCGTTGCCATCTGATCACATAAGAAACGGATTGCTACTGCAACCACCAAGATCATAAATGTCGTAAGGATCACCTGATCACTCATCTGGTGCATCAAAATACAGTCCACCATTCTTCCAATGGAAAAGATTGCTGTGATCTGTCCTAATAATGCGATCCACTGCCACAAGACCATCTGTGCAATATATTTTTTTGTATGGGAAAGTAATTTTACCAATCTTGTTTTAATCATATATTATTTCCTTTGCTTTCTCTTCTTTGACAGTTTCTACTTTCAGTCCGAAATATAAGAAATGAAAAATCCATACGATCACAAGAACAACACGACCGATCGGTACGTTTTTCATCATGATAAAACCGATTGCCATTAAGATCGTTACCATCGTAAGAATGGATCTCTTTGTTTTCTTTGTCATTGCTTTCTCTTTTGCAAAGCTTTCCAAATGCTTCTTATAAAGACTTGTCCCTAAGAACCAGTCATGAAGCCTCCTCGAACCCTTTGCAAAGCAAAATACAGTTGCCATATAAAATGGAACTGTTGGTAGGATTGGAAGGGCTACACCAATTGTTCCAAGCACCAGACATAAGATTCCAAGTGCCATCCATATATATCGGATTGGATTTTTTCTCATATTCATCTCCTTTTTATTGATTTTCTATACCGTCAGGACAAATTTCTGCCCGTCAATCTCTGCTACATTTAATTGAACATCGTAAAGTTCACTGATACTCTCTGTCGTGATCACTTCATTTGGATCTCCCTGTACCAGTACTTTCCCATCTTTTAATCCAATAACTTCATCAGAAAAATGTACTGCCTGATTGATCTCATGTAGGACCATGACGATCGTAATCCCATATTCCTTGTTTAACTTTCGGACCAGACGTAAGATATCCAGCTGATAACGGATATCCAGATACGTTGTTGGTTCGTCTAAGAATAAGATCTTCGTATTCTGTGCCAGCGCCATTGCGATAAAGACACGCTGTCTCTGACCACCGGAAAGCTGGCTTAATTCACGATTTCTGAATTCTTCAAGACCGGTCACTTCGATCGCATGATCAATGAGCTTCTCATCTTCCTCACTTTTGCCGCCCATTAATTTCATATAAGGGGTACGTCCATAAGAGATCAGACGTTCTACCGTAATATCATCAGCCGCCTGATTATACTGGTGAACGATCGATACCTTTCTTGCGAATTCATTTAGTTTTAAATTCTTGATGTTCTTTCCATGGAGAAATACTTTTCCACGGTTTGGATTTAAATTCTTCGTCATTAAGGAAAATAACGTTGATTTTCCACATCCGTTCGCTCCCATGATCGTTGTGATCTTGCCTTCTTTGATCATCAGGGAAATGTCTTTTAGAATC
>OLQN01000639.1_pt1 | contig 29485 bp, 43 predicted proteins | sample 1673181 | NCBI WGS metagenome assembly OLQN01 (sample SAMEA3136763, study PRJEB25190) | human gut metagenome | biome: human gut; feature: human-associated habitat; material: faeces | place: Austria | collected 2013
GAAGGTGTAGGAAGTGCTGTACCATTAACTTTTATTTTCGCTTCATCTGCCATAAGTAGCACCTCCTAATAGTCAAATACAGGCTTTCCTGTACGTGCTTCATAATCTTTGATGTTATCAATTACCATTTTGGTAATAACCTTGCCATCTTCTAATACCAGATTAATAACATAAGTGGCATTTCCTCCACCTTCCTGGACTGGCATTCTTTCAATAAGTCTCTCAGCAATCATATCAAGACCTCTTGTATTTCTCTGTAAAGGAATAACTGCTTCTGGTCCTGCCTCACCAAAGACTGCAGGTGTAGCTCTATCTACAACAGCACCTTTTGCCAGTCTAGGCACCTCAGAAATATGGAATCCTTTGCCACCAACTCCTGGAACCCAATTAGGGACCTTAATCTTATTAATCCCCCTGATGAACGTGTTAATCCCACTGATAATTGCATTCAATGGTGCCTTGAATATATTTCCCAAACCAGAAATAACGCTATGGAATATCTGTTTTACACCTTCCCACGCCTTTCTCCAATTACCTGAAAACACACCTTTAATGAATGTAATAATTCCATTGAATACACCTTTCATCATTTCCCAGATTGATTTTACTGTTGCCAGGAATCCATTTAAGCCGACCCCCAAAAGACCTAGGCTCTTTGTCCAATCTGTATAAAAGATAGTCTTGAGGAAACTGCTGAACCCTTCGAAAATCTGTTGAATTCCCTTCCATGCTTTGTCTGCATCGTGCGTGAACACACCTACAAAGAAATCGATTAATCCTTGGAAAATTTTAGTTACAGATGCAACAATTTTTGAAATAATATTTCCCCACGTTTTGAAGGAGTTAGTTAAATTTCCTACAACAAAATCAACGAGAGGAGAAAGGATATTCTTCCATAAGAAATTGATCACATCACCTACCGTATTAATAACTGGCTTCATCGATTCCCACATCTCTATGACACCTTTTAATGCAATGCTGAGAATAGTTACAAGGAAATTAGCAAGAGGAGCCATAATATTCTTCCAGAATGATAATGCAACAGTTGCAACTGCCTCGACAGCTTTCACAAATACTTTTGCAAGAAATGTTGCAATAGGCACTATGATTGTATTGAACACATCAAGTAGGAAAGAGAATAATGGCTGAAGAATATTCTTATAAATATTTTTTAATATCTCCATTAATGCATTCACTGCATCAATCACAATTTTTCTGAACGTTTCGCTTGTCTGATAAAGATAAACCAATGCAGCAACAACGGCACCGATTGCTACTGCTACAATTGCAGCAGCTCCTGCTGTTGTTCCTAATACTCCCTGAATAACAGACAGTACTCCCCAGTTTGAAACTGCCAGCCACAACTGCTGGAAAGGAGCAATAAGAGCCGTAACAGCAGAAACAATAGCTCCCCAATGCATTATTGTCTCAAATGCTAAAAAGCCGGCTACAATGCCAGCAATCAATGCGATAATAACAGGCTGATTTTCATCAAACCATTTTCTTAATTCCTTAAGTTTTTTCAGAATTTTGTCTACTGCTTTCGAAATCTTATCACTGCCCTTATCAGCTTTATCTTCTCCTTCTCCCCAATCAATTCCACCAATATCATAGCCACCATCACCGACACCGCCGGCGCCGGCGCCTCCGTTTCCTCCTGAACCGCCTGCTCCTGATGAATCTGAAGAATCGATATTATTTATCTCATCTATTGAGGCCAGTGTGCCTAAAGCCTTGGCGGTCTTTTTGGCCTGTCCCTCTGTTCCTTTAAGCGATTTATTTAAACCCTTAGAAGAGTTGCCCGCAGATTTCATAGAACTTCCTGCTGATTTTGAAGAATTTCCAACAGAATTAATTGCTTTAGTTGTCTGTTTTGTACTAGCTTTTGCAGAGTTGGACTTTTTACCAAATAATTTGCCAAAAACACCCGCAATAACATTTGCTACAGTAATAACCTTCCCGATTACTGTATTGAGTACTCTGATAACAGGTGTAAAAGCTGCAACAAGGCCATTACCAATAATGCCAAGAAGCTGTTTCCATTGTTCCTGGAGTATTCTGACCTGGTTTGCCCATGTACCACTTGTTCTTGCAAAGTCTCCTTGCGCAAGTGACAACTGCTGCATAACATAGTTATATCTTAAAGTAACAAGTTCTGCCTGGCTCATATTGTTGATATTTGTTGTAATACCTTGAGATAGTGCATACTGCTGCAGATTTGTCTGTGTCATTACGATGCCAAGATCTTTTAAAGTCTCAGTTTCTCCGGTGAATACAGATTTCAATTTCACATCTGCTAATTCTTGTGAAATATTATAAAAAGATGCAACATCTCCTGTTAATCCAGCAAGAGATATTGCCATGTCACTTGCTTTGTTTGCTCCAAGGCCCATGCTTGAAGCCATTGCCATATATGTAGAGGCCGTTTTCTTTGCACTGAGCTCACTCATACCGAACTGCTGAATAGAGTTGCTGGCAAACTTTTCAGCTTTCCATGACATATCACCAAATGCTACATCAACAACATTCTGTACTTCGGTAAGATTGGATGCTATGCCTATTGCCTGTCTGCCTAATCCAATCAATGCCTTAGTTCCTTTGTATGCTGCTGCACCAATTGCAGCAAAGCTGAATGCAGATTTGATTTTTCCAAAAGCATTATTTATGATATCGGTTTGATTGTTTATGTTTTTACTTGCGCTTTTTGTCTGATTGACTGCATCATTCAATGAAGAATTGAATTTGCTTGTTTCAGCGGAGATTATAACTTTAAGTTCCTCTAATGTCATCCATTTTTACCTCCACCATATTTTCTGTTATGATAATTTGCAAACTTTCTTCTCTGCGCTTTGAAGTTTTCAAATTCATTGTACTCCTGCTGCTTTTTATGCTTTTCTTTCTCTTCTTCGAACAGACCAGGATAATAATCCCAAAGACCATGCATCTCTTTTTGATTATCATTTCCATTAACAATAAGATTGATGCCTTCTATAATCTGTTGAGCAAGGTTATGAGCATGTATTGCCTGTTGTTTCTGTTTGTATTTCTCTCTTCTTCTGTAAGAATCTATTTCATCTATAATATCTCCAAAAGATGAATTCCAGAATGCATCAGTGCTTATACAGCAGTCAAGAGCGATAGGATATAATTCATTGATCATATCGCTCAGTGTCTGATATTCTACATCTGCTCTTTTGCTTCCTCGATATTTTTGTTCATCGTATCTGCCTGAGCCTGTGAGAAAAAACCACTTACCTGAAAGATTGGAAGAAACACATCAGTCATAAACGAAAGCTGTGAGCCACCTTCTTCTTCGTATTTATCAAATAATTCAATTACATCTTTTTCTTTGATACCATGATTGTATTTCTTTATCGCACCATGAGTGATAAGCAGCATCACTTTAAGCGGTGGCATCTCATTATTTTCAGTATTTGAAGAAATAACGCTTAGTAGATTTGCATTGAACAAACTTTCAAGTCTGATAATTTCCTGAGTTGTGAGTTTTAATTTATATTCAGTATCTCCTACCTTCCACAAAGCGAAAGGCTGTTTTTTTTCTTGTTTCTTTACAGGTTCTTTTTCTTCTTCAAGAATATTTAAACCTTCTGATAATGCTCCCATTTTATGCCTCCTTTATCCAATAATTGGGTCAGTGATTGTAAACGCAGATGATAATGCAATGTTCATATCAAATTCAATTACACCATTGACTCCTCCACCTGTTCTTTTTAATGAAATCTGTCCATTGAATTCTGTGGTAGTACCATCTTTTAATGTTTCTTTAAAAGATAATTTTTCTCCGCTCTCTTCATATTTTCTTAATACTCTATATGGACTGTCTGTTTCTGTATTATCATATTTGAATTTATATGTAATATCTCCTGGATCTCCGATACCCATTTCATAAACTTTCTGTGTATCATCAAGATCACTATTTTCTACTTTTTCAGGGTCAACACCAATTTCTGGTAATTCTTTTAATCCTTTTAATTTTGTATAGGTTGATACCGTCTTGCTTTTGAATTCTAACTTAGCACCATTTGCTAACATAACAATTCCTCCATTAATTTAATTTGTATGATAGATAAACTGCTTCTTGCAGTCTATGATTGCTTCATATCTCATCTGTTTATGTTTTAATCCGCTTGGGTCAGGAACATCCGAACATGATGTTCTCAAGAAGCCTAATGTCGTCATCACGTCATCTATATCACATGCAGTCTGACTGGTACTGTTGTTATCCCATATGTCAATTCTGTAGCGGATATATGATGACTGTTCTTTATCATCTGTGAACTCTTCAACCTTATTTTCTTCTTCAACAAACTGCACAGCGGGTAGCATAGACCAGTTGTGCGGATATGCATCACTCGCATTTTCAGAAACCTTAGATAATTCTTTATATACGATGTCTTTTACATTGATCATTTTATATACACCTTTCTTTGAGCTTTTTCATAAGCAATTTTTTAGCGTTTTCATTTATCTTATCCTTGTTGTCATGCATCGCCGGATACATGAATGGTCTAGCATACTGACCTTTTGTAAGATATCCAATAGGCTTATCCCCTTTATAGACAACTTTAAAACCATAGCCTTCCGCTCTATCAGGTGTCATCGCATCACCTGGTATCATCCATCCCTGCTGCTTATAATGCACATTAACATTTGGTGAAATTCCATTGTGATTTGCTTCACCATTAGGTCCTGTACCAAACTCATAATAAGCAGCATAAGGAGAATTAGTATAAACAGTTGCTTCTGCACCTTTTGATGTACTTTTGTTTCTTACTTTCACAGATCTTATTAGGTCACCACTTACATATGTAATAAGAAGTCTGGCTTGTGCCTGTACCAATAATCCGCCTTGTCTTACAGCCTGTGTGCATACTTCCGATGCATCATTGGCAGATATCTGCTGAAGTTTTGAGATAAGTCTATCTGCATTTTCTAGTTTGCTCATAATCTTTCAATCTCTATGTGCTTAAAACGCTTATATTTCTGCACACTGACGACTTTATAATTGACACCCTCATAAATAATCATGTCGTGAACATTTATCGTTAAAATACCATAATAATGCATATTCATGATTGCATGGATGCGCATCCCATAAAGTTCAAACTGCGTTGAACTACTTGCTGGATAAATAATCGCTTCATCATCGTATCTTTTGGATTCATATTCTTCGATATTATTACCCTCAGAATCTTTATAAGGTTTGTATCTTCTAAGAGTGAACTTCTTCAGACTTTTTTTCTTCATCTCTTCTTCTCCTTGCTATTGGTGTTAGGCGATAATTATCTACTGCTGATAATATCTCATCTTCTTTCAGATAAGATTCGTTTTCTCCACCTTCACTATATGATGCAAGTCCTTCATTACCTCTTCTTTCGTATCTTGCAAGTGCAAGAGTAAGAACATGATCATAAAGAGGTTCTATAAGTTCTGATCTGTTTGCTCTCATAAGAACTCTTTTAGCAGCATTAGAAACAAAAAGAGAGACTATATCATTATCAGTCTCTCCAGTAAGAATTTTAAAATCTCTTTTGATGCTATCCATTCTTGTTTGCCTTGATTACAGCAAAAAGCTCATCTTTTGTAAGAGAGTCGTCTGCATCAATATTCATTTCTTTTGCTAGTTCTTTGAGTTCTGCAATATTCATCTTGCTTAAAGGTTTGTTCTTCTTAGCTGATTTTTCTTCAGATGATTCAGATGATAGCAAAGCTTCTAAGCTATCTTCTACGATATAATTAAGCGGATCTGCTTTACATACTTTTATCACATCTTTATTGATACATTCTGTAGTGATACCCGTCTTAATATTTTTAATAAAGCTCATTTAAATCAGTTCCTTTCTTCTATTCAGGATTAGCAGTCAATACAGCAATGCATTTAGACTGGAATACCTTTGCACCATATACATGTAACCCTTTGACTGCATCAGAGAATCTTTTCTCTGGTCTGTATGCTTCCGTCTTTAAAATCTGTTCTGCATATGAACCAGCTTCTTCTGTACCACCGATGATCTTATACTTTTTCTTTGTAGTATTAGGTACATTGTTTGATACGTAAACTGTGAAGCCTGCTGCATTACCTACTTCACCGCCTTCTAAGATCGCTTTGTTATAATCTGTACCATTGCCTACAAAGCGCTGGTCCTTTAATAATAAGCCATGATACCATGCTGGAATGACTACCCAGCGCCCGACTGTAGGAACATTTGCTTCTGTTAATTTAACTCCAAGATCCACCAATAAATCATAAGCAGTTTCTTTTGTCGGCACTTTTGGTGTTGTATCATCACCAATAGTATTATCAGTATGTACATTAATGGCTAACAGATTTGCTGCAAATGCATCTACAACATCATTCATTGCATATGCTGCACGTTCCATGGCTTTATCCATTAGTTTGGGGTTGGTTTGTGCATTATCAACATCATCTACTGAAAAGTTAAAATACTTTGCCTGGTCAATTTTCAACTCCTGCTGTGCACCAGACACGTCTTCAGGTGCTTCAATATCAGTTCCTTTTGTATAATCTTTGATAGTGATATCACCAATCTGGTTTACCTTTACAGTATCACCAAAATTTTTGATTTCTCCTTCATAGTCTCTATTAAGAAGATTTAAATATACGTGTCTCTTATCCAAGTGATTTAATAATCTTGCGCTCCAAATTTGTGGAATAAATTTTTCTACTGACATATTCTGTTATTCTCCTACTGTTTCATTAATTTTTGTATTTCATCCCAATTTTTATTAATTTCTTGGGTGCTCATATTTTTCAAAGAATCCATAGTAATTGCACTGTTCTCTGGTGCCTTTTTAGGTGGTTCTTTTCCTTTGATACGCTCTTCAACAGCCTTTTCAACAGCAAACTGAAAAGCCTTCTCAACTGTATCGATAGACTGTTTACACGCATCAGCATCTGTTAGATTAAGAATTTCAGCCAATTCTGTAGGAATACCCTTATCAGCAAGCTGAACTTTTGCCTGTGCAGTCAGTTCTCTTCTGGTAATTGCTGCTTCTCTGTCATCGAGTTCTTTTGCTCGTTTTCTTTCCTGGTATTCCTTTTTCTCTTTTTCACTCATATTTTCAAGCTTTTGAGCTTCTGTTCTCTGATCTTCAAGATGCTTTTCCCAGGACTTTCTTTCTTTTGCAATTCTTCCTTGAACAATTTTATCAACATCCTTCTGGGTAAACGTCTTTGGTTCCTGAGTTGATCCGTTGTTATCCTGAGTGTTCTGATCCTCTTGACCATCGCCAGTATTCGCTTCATTTCCCGGGTCTTCAGCAAATAGCTGCAGATTAAGAGGCATCATTTTGTTTTTATCTTTCATTACACTTCTCCATTTAAGGTCCGTATGACCATCCCATCTTTTTATGTCATAAGTTTTTGGACAATAATACAATGCTTATTTTTCTTTCTTAATATCTTCTTGGCAAACAACAACAGCTTTCAGTTTGGTAAGTTCTTTAGCTCTTTCTTCATCAGCTTCAAATACTTCACCGACATATCTGACAACACCACATTGCTTATCAATAAGATTATGAATAACTTTTAGCTTCATCTTTTATCTCCTTTCTTCTTATTTCAGACAAAATAAAAAGACATCTAATAATGCCTATGCCTGTTCTTATTCTTTTCCAATACACTTGATTTGCTTCTTTCTTTAGGCGGTCCTTGTGATAATTCTGATACTTCATGATATTCATGACCGCAGATCATGCATTCATAGTGCGTATTCCTTACCATACAGTTTCTATGATTATCATAATAATATTTAGAATTAACCTCATAGTAACAGTGTCTATGTTTTCTTAATCCCTGGGCCATCATTTGCCTCCATTCTGGGTAAAATAAAAACCGACTAACAGTCGGCTTGTATTTTCTATTCAAAATAAATTCCTTTTTTATTTCTTGGATATTTTCTTCCATACCACCTCGGATACAGTTTTCTCATTGATTTTCCTTTTTTTAAACAATACTCTATCATATCCTCATCTGTGGGAAACTTAGTTTTATCCCTGTGAAATCCCCAAATATACGAAAATGGTTCGCCGAATTTCTTTTCATATTCCTCGTACAGAGCTAGTTTCCTTTTTTCCTCAGGCGTCATTTCTCTATTTAAGCCAAAAAAATCAATTAATTCTTCTTGTTCGCTTGTTTTCATAAATATACCTCCTAAAACAATTCCTCAAAGAGTTTAAATGCATTCGGAAATATTCTCTTCAATTTTTTTTCTTGTCTTGAATCTATTAAAATTGATTCATAAAAATGTGCAAATGATTCAGCACATAATGTTACATTATTCCAATACTCCTTTTCATGATAACAATTACCCTTACATGCATTTCCGGTTAATCCGCTTACAATATCTGATACAAAATCATATGATGAATCTTGGGACTTTTGCATTATATTGGAAAAAATGTTATAAAATTCCTTTTTCGTACTACAATTATAACACTTCATCATATTGACCGTAAATAAATCCCAATCACTTTTTAAAGTATTAATAAACAGCTTTGAATTTGACAACATCACTTCAGAACCATATTCTTTTCCTAAATTATAATCAATGTGGTGTGCAATTTCATGAATAAGAGTATCAATAATTTCATCGTCATTTACATTAAATCTAATCCCCACTTTTTTACTTTCGATTGTAAAATGAGGAATATCTATTGCTCTTTCGTTAAGAATTTGTATTTTTGATAACTGACTAATAAACATATCTTTAGCGTTGCTAGATTCGCTTTGCGATATAGCCATAAATACTTTGTCCTTTATATTATCATTTAAATCCGTAAAACTAATGGGTTTCTTTTTATCTGTTAATTTATAATAAATCTTAGTCGCCATTTCTTTTAATGGCCCTTCAAATCTGTTCTCTTTTATTTTCTTTTTTAATGTATCAAAATTATCAATACCATGCTTATCTTGTTGTCTTTTTAACCACTGATCATAGCTTTCTTTAACATCTACAACCTCATCCTTTCCAGTAATCGGATTACGCTGTCTTTTCTTCATATCATCAGTGATTCCTTCGATATATGGAATCATATGTGAACGACAATTAGGATGAAGTGGAGGAACATTAACTCCTATCTTTGCGTCTTGGACATTTATAATACTTCTATCATGCTGTTGGCATATCTTTGATGTTCTGCTATCATGAACAGCTATGAACATCTCTTTCTCGATACCTGCATCCTTGAAATTAACAAGATCAATAAAATTGATGAACGCAGCCATCTCTGTCCTTACGAGTCTTTCACAATTTGCTGCACCTGCTGCAAACTTATCCTGTAATGTTTTGGACATTTCTTTATGAGTCTTTCCCATGATAACACCCAACATTAATTGATCCTTTAGCTCATTGCCTAGATTTTGAGCATTTCCCCATATTCTTTTAGAATAATTCTTACTATACCAGGTAGATTTGAGCATAAGATCTACTAGTTCTGGATCTATTTCAGAAAAATCATAAGCAATCCCAATCCCTTTTGATATATTGAACACATTTCTGTAATAACCGTCATATATCCCTTTTAGATAGGCATCTGTGCTTTTTTCTTTTTCAAGATTATATTCCAGCCTCATCAGAGAATCCAATTTGTTCTGTAATTCCATTAGTCTATTTATTCTTGCTTGATAGGCTGGAGCATCAAGTTTTTTTAAAAGTTCTTTTTTTGCACTGCTTGATGGATTGTTTTCAAGCTTCCTCTTCAGTTCTGCATAATCATGATCATTCACAAGATTATTAAGCAGTTCTCTTGCTTCCTTTTCTGACATAGGTGCTGAATCTGTTCTATGATGATTTCTGTATGAATCAAATATTCCTTCTATCTGTTTATCTGTATACAGATAGGCTTTATGATAGAACCTTTTTACTTCTTCGATATCTGCAACGGCATTCTTAATAGCATTATCAAGTTTTTCAGACTGACGTTTTTTCCAGTATTCTTCATTTTTCATATATCAACTAAGAAGCCTTATTAATACCGATAGAATCTGATTCATCATCTTCACTATCGGAAGGAGCATCTTTTTCATCATAGAATGAAACATCATTTTGAGATTTGAATAATGCTTGCTGTGTTTTGATATTTTCTTCATTTTCTTTCTTTACCTTTTCTGCTTCATTAGAAGCATCCTCAACAAACGGAAGCTGTTCGATAAGAGTTTCATTTGATACCTTTCCACTTAAATTCGCAATCATCTGTGCAAGTTCATTTAAATTTTTAGGAAGTTTTCTAGTGAAAGTTATCTTGATATTGTTCTTATTGATGTTAATTGCTTTAAGGCCAAGATAATTACAGAATAGGTCTATCCTTCTTCGCAAACCTTTCTTGTAATACTTTTCTTTTTCTCCAGTAATCATTTGAAGTCCGAGAAGCTTATATTCCATTGCTACTCCTGAACTATTTCCTACAAAGTTTTCATCTGTAAGATTTGGTACATGAGAAAAAGTATAGATATCTTCTTTAATAGATTTTCTTAATACTTCCATTCCGTTTTCATCGAACGTTCTAGAAATATATTCTGCTCTTGCTTCGCTTGGAAGTTCTAATAAACCATTCTCTTTTAGAATCTTCATTGTTTCGCTGACTTCTTCATTATCGTCACCCATCAGAGAACCGTAGACAACTAGCAGAGCCTCAACGAACTGTTCTTTATCATTGACACGATCACTCATTAATTTGTTATAGGCATCTATCAAAGAAATCTGCTGTTCAAAATCACCTATGCATAGCTTATTGTTTCTGTATTCGATTATTGGAACATCACCGAAATAATGAGGAACCATTTCTTCAATCATCCTATGCTTATGACTAGAACAATCTATAATCATCGTATATCTATAATTCTTTGTTACCACTGTTGCACGATAGCAATACTGATCAGTGATTGCATCTTTAAATCTGTAGTAATAAACACCAAAAAGAAGATTCTGTTCAATTGTGTCATCATAAACAAGAAATGTATGATCTGCTTCGATGTTCCTGACAGCAATATCCGTAGTATCCTGTTTGATATAAACATATTCATACGCAACACCACAGACACTCATATCATGTGCATTATCCGAATCAGCATCATCAACATCTGCATTATCAAAAGCATCTGTTAGTTTATCTAGCAATGTTTCATCATCACCATCATAAGTGTTATAGGATATTGGAGAATTCATGAAGTATCCAGTAGCGGTATCGGAAATGTCCTTAGCATGATTGCATATTACTTTGTTGTTCGCAGAACCCTTATATTTTTTCTGCCTTCTTTTTATGTCATGCTCTCCTTCATAGTATCTTTTATTTTTTTTGATTTTTCCTATGATATTCCTATGCTTATTAATCAGACTTTCTATCTGTACGATATTAAGTGATGACTCATCATATCTTTCTGCATCGATAGTAAATATATACATCTAATGTTCCTCCTATATCAGACATATTTGCTTCTGTTCTTTCCTGCACGTGCTTTTGATGCAATTATGTCTGTCTCACATCCATATCGTGCAGCATCTATTGAATGGTTGTTCTTATCCGGAAATTCACCTTTTAGATTTCCTTCCTTATCTTTTTCAATTTCATAATTATTGAACTCTCTTGCGGTATTAGGACATCTGATAGGATCAATGATTATCTGTTCAAGGTCCTGAAGCCATTTGATTCCATTTTCCACACTGTCAGGTCCTTTCTTAGCACCCTTCACTCTTAGTCCTAATAATTTGAATTCATTGATTGTGCGAGGCTCTGCACTATCACATGTCACTAGTTTATTCAATGGATTGAGCTTCTTGATCTTCCTTACTGCTTTCTCATTTGAAAGACGTGTGCCGTAAACCTCACCAAAAATAAAAAGACGTCTACGCGTCTTATCAAAATGCATCTTTACATATGCCAGTGGGTCACCAGCATAACCAAAATCCAATCCGTTTTTTAATCTGTCAAATACCTGTATTTCATTGTCGGTTATCTCTCTAATAGATAGATTGGTAAATACTTCTCCGCCAGTACCCGTAACCTCACCCATATAATCATGATCATATTTGGTAGGATTTACTTTTTTCATATGCTCGGCTTCAATAAGAAACTGCTCTCCAAGCCACTCAGGTGACGCCTGTAAGTAGGTTGTATGCGATACATATGTATCATCCCTTTTCACTAGAACTTGCCTGTTGCACCAATTTCTTTGCGATTCGGGTGGGTTAAATGAATAGAATACACAATACTCAGGACCACCACGCAGAAGCGACTGATTAATATTGGTTATCTTGTCATATGTTTCGAATTCATCACATTCTTCATACCATACGTATTTAACATAACCTATATGGACCTTTGTTGACTTCATTTTTTTAGGTTCATCGGCACCCTTGAATATTATCTGCTGACCTGTTGGCATATAAGTCATTTTTAATTTAGACTCAGGTATTAACCAATCATCTTGAGCACCTAACTTATAGATGCCCCACTTGATCTGCTCATATACTGAATCTCGGAGCGTATCTTTTACTCGCCTCATAACAACTGCATTACTCATAACACCTCGCTGTGCATCTCTCATAATGCCTAGAGGTATCTCAACACCGATAAAAGAAGATTTCAGAGAGCCACGGCCACCCTTAAGCCAATAATGTGTGTAGTCATTGTTTTTTACGTGCTTATGAACTTCATAGAAAGCCGGACCGATAGTAGACTTTAAACTAACCTTAATCTTATTCATCTATATCATCCACGATTACTGTCTTGCCGTTCGATGTAACATCGACATTATCTTTGAACATGCCGAATCTCTTTCCAAGAAGCTCTGCAGCTTTAAGCCTTTCCTTCTCATCCGGAGGCTTCTCAGTGACCTTCTGCATACCATTGCCACTCATCATTAATACCGCTGAGGCTGATTCTCCTCTAAGAACAGATGTAAGATACTCCATCACTTCTTGGATGTCAGCCGTGTTCTCATTATGAATTTCTTCAAGTCTTTTGCTTATATAATCAGAAATATCTTTCTGCTTAAGAAGTGTATTTGCTCTTACTGCTGCAACATTATCATTCTTGATAGTAGTGTATATCGTTTTATAAGCACGCGTCCCATTTAGATCTTTCAGATACTCATCTGCAAACAGTCTCTGTTTTTCTGTCATACAACTAATACACCTCCTTAATGATTCTTAATGTGAAAAAGGACCAAACTGTTTAGTCCGGCCCTCTTATATATATTTCTGTCTAATACCATACTAGCACCCTTTTAAATGCTGTGCGCTTCTGATTAATGCAGATTAATACAGTTTAATAAGAATTAATCAAGAATAATTGAAAGTTCTTTAATCGCATCACGCAGATAAGCAAATACAGATGTATTAGAACAATCCATGATATCAGCAATGTCATATATCTCTAAGCATTCTATGTATCGATAGAACAACACATCTCTTAGAGTCATATCTTCTATGCTTTCAACTGATGCTCTTATACTGCTCATTTCTTTAAGATACTTATCCTTCATCATGATGTAATCGTTATTTGTTTTTGGCTCTGCGTATGATCCTACTGAAGAATCATCATAAGGTATTGATTTAACATTGATTAGCTTGTTATCAATATATTCTATTCTATGCATCATGTTCTTGTAGTTTTTCAAATACTGTTTAGTTTCTTCTGTAGTCATTCATACACCTCCGAGAATTATGCAGTCATCAAGATCCAAATAAGCACTGCTGCTATCATTATAATCCAAATCATCATATCCAATCTCCTTTAACCAGACATCATAATCATCCAAAGAATGATCATGAACGTAATGAACACAAATATCATCTTATGAACTCCTTCTTAATCAACCAATAGCATGATTGCGTGACCTCTTGGCGAATCATTTACTTCAATGTGAGTTACTAACATATCTCCAAAATGGTTATCCATGAATGTGTCACTATGAGTGATTTCCCATTTTGTTCCTTGTATACAAAAATTCCAACTTTTACATCTAATGTCAAAGAGTTCATCTTCATCAACTCTTGTTAACACTTCATTTACTCTCATTTCTTAAAAATCCCCTTTCCTTCAGTTCAGCAATAGTCATTTTTCTTAGAAGAGGTTCGCTGTTAATTCTGTTAAAATCTTCAAGAAGTTCATTGTATTTTTTGTTAAGTTCTCTATTTTCTTTCTTTAACTTTGCCCATTCATAAGAAAGTTTGTCATGTCCCTCATAAAGATCGTCATATTCTTCTTGCAGCTTCTCTTTTTCAAGCTGCATCTGTGCAATGTAAATTTTGGTTGCACATTCGACAATCGTACTTTTCAATCCGTCATAATCAAGGCCGTGAATGAATTTGTTATATGCTGAATCTGATACCATATCTAATATTTCTTTATAAATCACTCTCAACCACCTCACATTTATCTAAAACATCTTGAATTGATGTAGGTTCTGAGTCTTCCCATTTGATAAATGGGAATAAATTAACAAATATATTAAGGTTTTGCATCCCTGTGCTAATATCCCAAGCACCTAATCCTTTCTTGGGCTTTCTTTTGTAAATGTAAATATTGTCGCTTTTTTCACGTACAATAAATCTATATTGTGTCTTTTCAAGAAGATGTTTTAAAACATCATGCTCAAATCTAGTTAATTTGATAGGCTCTTTGTACTCTGATAAGAGCCACTTAACTTTAATATTCGAGCAGTGATCTCCTGCTTCGTGAAAGAAACAATCATCACAAACACCAAGGCATTTCTTAATTGTATGCTTATCCTTGCTCATTGAAAAATCAAAAACAGCATTTGAATTTTCTAATATTTCTTTCTTAAATCTTTCTGCATTTAACATTTTCTTTTACCTCACTCTTTTGTGCTTTTGCGTTTGCTATTAGCGAAAGATAGAATTCCACAATACCTTTATTAAGATTTGGTGCGTTTCTATGAATGCACTTGTTATAAAATTCTTGCACGCCATATCCTATTGCAGCTCTTTCCCAAAGATCATAGCCACCAACAATAATAGCGTTTGTGATTGCTAGGTTTAACGCTTCCTTATATAACTCAAGATAATGATTTTGACATTCTAAAACAGTATATCTACGTTTGATTAATGCATTTTCTTCTTTTAAATATTCTATCTTGCTTTCTAATTCGTTCACAAACTCGCCCGAATATGTAATTTCTTTTAAATTCTTTTTGTCCATATAATCATTCCCTATGTTCTAAAAATTCAATAGACATAATATTACTTGCTGTAATACCAATATCATCAATTCTGCCGCTGTGTTGTCTTTCAGCATTAAACACCCATTCATGAATAATTGATTTCGCTTCATTTTTTGAGATGCTAATGTTAAACCCTCCGTAAAAATTGCCTTTTACATATTTTGCCAACCCATCATCTAAAGGCTTAATTACATATCTAGATCCATCTACAAGATAAATGTTTATTTGTTTAAAATGTTCTTTATCAGTTTCAATCATTGTCACGGCTTTCCTCCTTCAGCCATTCTATAGTGCTTTCAACAGTAGTCAAAGGGCAGTCCTGACACCTAATGGTACAACTCTTATACTTAAAAAGGTGATAATTCAAATCCATACAAGTAAATAAAGACGCATTAACGAAACGTCTCAATTTCTCTTCATCTACTTCAATGCGACCCATCAAGAACACCTCTAATCTTTTCTAGCTTTTCTGTTAGCTCTCTATTATCACATTCAGAAGATTCTAGATCATATTCTGTGTCTGCAAGAACGTTCTCTAAATCATTGCAGTACTGTTCCAATGCTTTGGCATAGCGAAAATCGTTAACATGTCCGTCACCGAAACGGTCAAATTCAATAAAATTTTCTTGCTTAGGCTTCTCTAAACTTTCAACATCATATATACTGTCTGGTTTTTCGATCCACTTGATGAAGTTCTCTTTTGAATAGAATGGGCAGTTGCCTTCACAGTCTCCGATGTCACAAGGAACGTTAACTCTATTTCTTGTTAGAGAATTATTAAAGTGTGAGCATGGAGCAATTCCAAACACTTCATCATCTGCCAAGAAGTCAGCGACTGCTTCTAGCTTCTGACTACTCACAAGTTCCATGCTTTTCTGTCTCCTTTCTGAGTTCTTCTTCTTTCTGGATTGCTCGTTCTATCTCTCTGTTGATCTTCAATTTTTGGTAGTCTCTGACTTTATCAATATCTAAGTAGCCTAAACATACTAACTCAGCAATACAGATAAGCACATCAGCCACTTCTTCGTGCAAATTTTCTTCATATTTATCATGAAATCCATATCTTTTTACTTTTGTAATAGATTGGATTAGTTCAGCACACTCTTCTGATGTAATAGTGAGAGTTAGGTCATCACTATTAATATGTGCTACTTTATCCAATCCTAAAATTATGCTTTGTGGATATTTTAACAATTCCACTACTCTTCCTATTTCTTTAAACATCTCTAGCTCTCCAATACGAAAGTAATTAACTGAGCACCTAGAATATTAGCTAAGGTTTCAGCTTCTAACTCGTCAGTGAACACTTTTGCCTTTTCTGCACTTTCCTTTAAATTGACTGAATCACTTGATGTATTAGTTACATATAATTTTCCTAACTTTACCAGATATAATTTTTCCATTTTTCTCTTCCTCTTTTCGCTTACTTTTCGATTAGCTGAACATCTGCAGCATTTTCTTGGGACTTGACAGTATAGCCGATAACGTAATATTTCTTTTTTAATTCCTCTAGCTCATTTAAAAACTGCTGATAAGTGAAGTAGACCACTTTTTTAGTTAAATAATTATTCATTCTTAAGTCTCCTTTATGGTTGTTTTGAACTTATATTCAAACAATTTCTTCTTGATTGCGTAAACATCTGTTTTTCTGCCTTTTACATCTTCATAGATTGTTGTTCCGTTGACTTCATAGACAAAATCACAGATGTATCGCATTGCTCTTCTTTTTCTCTTCTTTCCATCAACCAAAATTTCGAAAGATGGTATCAACTCGACAGGAACCTGAAGACGGAGGTTCTTTATTTCTCCATCCTGTTCCATCTGCTTGAGTACTAAATACCTTCTGGCTTCTTTCTTGGAATCGAATGTGATTCCATCAACTGTTGTTTTTCTTGAATTATACTTGCTCATTCAGACATTCCTTTTCTTTCTCCTAAAGAGCAAACAGCGCAATCACAAGCACTACAAGAATAAATGATAGTACTATGATGATTTTGCAGTCTCTTTTGATTTTCTTGTCTTCCCTGATAGTTTCTTCAAGGATGCTTTTCAAAGAAGAAACATATTTATTATTTCTAATTCTGAAATCTGCATATTCCTGTTTGAGGTCTTCATGCTCCTCCTGCAAATAAGAATATTCTTCTTCTAGCTTTTTATACTTTTCATCTGCATCCTGAAGACTTTCAAGATGTTCTTCCATTGTTATTCTCATTTTTTTCACCTTCGTTCTTTCAAAATTCATAGTTACTATGATGACGCGTAACGTATATATATGGGGGAATCTCAAATTCCCCATATATTAATACGTACGCAGTCAGCAACTATGTTCTTAAAACTGGACACCGGACATACATATATTTATATATGTGTGTCCACTTACGTGTGTCCGCCTGTTTTTTTAATAGTTCCTTGCGAATATTCGAACCCCTCTAACTTATTCGACTTTATCCATCTTGTAACTGATTTCCTTAATGCTTCAATAGTTTTACCAGCTACAAGTCCACTGCTTGCTATATCTTTTAATGATGCTTCTCCATCAACATTTAATTGTTCAAATGCATTTATAAGCATTGCTACATTTTCATCTTGTTCTTTTTGCTTTGCTTCATTCATCTTTTCATATTTTGACTTTCTGCTTGATTTATCAGGACTGCAGCCCTTAAGCAGATTATTGTTATCAAGATAATGAAGAGGATATTTAAAGAACACATTGATAGGATCAAATGAAGCGAATTCTCTTAATGTTCCGCTGATCTGCAGAGCACTCATATGATCAACATTGTATAGCTGCTTTCCTTTCAGAATCTCCAGTTCAGTCATCTGATCAAAATCAAGCATCTCTGCACAGTAGTTATTCATTGCCTCTAGATCATTCTCATCTGTCTTAAGTGTTTTATAAATGTATGTTCTCCAGTTAGGTACTGCTTTATCAAGCACTGCCTTGATTGTCTCCACTTCTGCTTCTTTTCTGAACCTGTCTTTCACTTCCTTAGGAATATCAAGTTCTATCATATCTAATAAGGCATCAGGGTCTCTTGCAAATACTCCAGAGCCGGAAGCTCTGTCCATTGACTTCTTAGAACCCTGCGCACCTTTCGAATGATGATGTGCATATATGACAGATGCGCCTGTTGCTTCAGCAATCTTGTCAAACTGGTTGCAGAAGTTAGCCATCTCTGAGGCGCTGTTTTCATCACCAGTTATCACCTTATAAATTGGATCTATCACTACTGCTCTGTAGTTTCTTTTCTTTGCTCTTCTTATAAGTTTTGGAACAAGCTTATCAAGTGTTAATGTTTTACCTCTCAGATTCCATGTGTACAGATTTTTAAATGTCTTTTGCCTTCGGGTATTCCAAGTGAATTATAGACATCCTCGAATCTGTGAAGGCATGAAGGCCTGTCTAATTCGAAGTTTACATAAAGCACATTTCCTTGCTTGCATTTTCTTCCAATCCATTCAGTGCCTTCGGTGATTGCAATACATAATTCGATAAGCGCAAATGATTTACCTGACTTGGAAGGACCAACGAGAAGCATCTTATGTCCCTGTCTTAATATTCCAGGAATAAGCTCTTCTGCATAATCGGGTATGTCCTTTAATGAATCAGCAAGACATTCCTCATCCGGAAGATCATCATCAATTGATTCAATCCATTCTACCCATTCATCATAGGATTCCTTACCTGTATTAGTCTCAATGATGAACTGCTTATGTTCTCCTCTGATTACACCAGGCATTCTCGAGAGACGAGAAGGATTCTTGTTCTGACCATCAACTTCAAGACCGTTTTTATCACATATCTTGTAAAGATATGCCACACGTTCTTTATATTCTTTTGAATCATTAGCCTCTATTTTTACGATTGCATGTATTGACTTAGAGCCACTGTATACAACTGCAGCAACTGGAAGCTCAATCTGATGAATTATAGATAGCTGTTTTCCGATATCGATAGAATCAGATTCTACTAATGCATATTTGAATGATGCGATATCTGCATTTCTAACACCCTCACCATTTAGAGGATTGAATCTGATCCATGCTCCTGCCTCCTGATTGTAGTCTCCAAGAACCTCTCCGATATCATCATTACACTTATGAAGCTTTTCAATCAGTTCTCCAGCAGTCATCTTATATATTCCTCGATTACCAGGAATATATTTTCCTTTATCATTCTCCATAGACTGCATTACAAAGCCTACGTAATCATCAGTTTCGAATAGTGTAGATAGGTATCTGATTAATTCATTTGATGGATGCCAGTCATTATCAGAAGGTTCTTGTAGTTCTATCGAATCGACAGAATCAGTATCAATGATACTGCCTATCTCATCATCCCAATCAATTGCACCATCTTTATACTTTTCTTTGACTGGTGGATGCCATCCACCTTTTTTAGCATATTCAAATATTGTTCCGCCGGTCACAATGGCACCAGCTTCTTCATTGAATGAATTCCATTTAGTGAAGCATTCACCTTTTTTGTATCTGGAATCTGCACTGCTCCATGAATCCCATTCCTCTGCACTATATCCTTCATGCTTGAGTGCCATTCCCACATTGCACCATTCCTGATAGGAAAGAGAGGAAGGATCTATATATTCAAGAAGTTCTTTTAAATCATATTTTGTCATTTCGGTCCTTCCTTTCTAGAAATTATTGTGGAACATATTCTTTTGGATTCAGTCCGTCAGGCAATTTCCAATTGTTGGATGCAATTCTTGAAATCATGCTAGAAGCAGCTTTAAATGGCCAGTTCCCTACATGCTCGAAATTATATCTTTCAAGAAGTCTGATCTGCTTTGGTGTTGCAAGATGTGCCTTTCTTCTCATATCGAGTTTTTCAATAAGTTTTGATGCATATCCAGCATTAGGAATTTCTTGAGAGAATATTCCTTCACTTTCCAATAGTTTTAATTGCTTTTCAGTTGGAGGAATACATTCCCATCCAAAGGAAGGAACATAATCCTGTAGATCTTCAGCTTCTATGCTCATTGCATATTGAATAGGATCAACAAGCTTTCTTTTCTTGTGCTTCATCTCTTCAAGCTGTTTCTGCAGTGCCTCTTCTCTTTCTTTGATAATGTCTTTCTTGGCTTCTTCCTCAGCATCCTGTATATCGAATTCTTCTCCAGCTTTCTCTTCCATCTTTTTTGTCATTCTTTTAGCAACTTCTTCACTTTCACAGATAAGATTAGCCGGGTGACACAGTTCATGTCGTTCGCTATGCCAAAGGAAATCAAGCAGTAATAAATCTTTCTTGCCTGTTTGAGGCGACAATCTTGTGCCTCTCCCAACCATCTGAGAATAGAGACTTCTCACTTTAGTTGGTCTTAATACAATTACACAGTCAACATCAGGACAGTCCCAACCTTCGGTAAGAAGCATCGAATTACATAGAACATTGTATTTATTCTCTGCAAAATCTTTTGTGACTTCTTCTCTGTCTTTTGATGAACCGTTTACTTCTGCAGTTTTAAATCCATTTTCATTTAATAGTTTTGTAAACTTTTTAGATGTAGCTACAAGAGGAAGAAAGACAACTGTCTTTCTATCCTTGCAGTACTTTTTCATTTCATTGATAATACCCATCAGATAAGGGTCTAATGCACTTCCGACATCACTTGCCTTGAAGTCCCCAGCACTCATTGATACACTGCTCAGATCTAATTCAAGAGGAATAGTCAGTGCTTTGATTGGCACTAGATATCCTTCTTTGATTGCTTTTGGCAATGTGTATTCATAAGATAATGTTTCAAAGTATCTGCCTAGGTTCTTCTTGTCACCTCTATCCGGTGTAGCAGTTACTCCAAGTACTCTTGCATCAAAGTGATCAAGTACTTTCTGATAGCTTGATGAAAGCACATGATGCGCTTCATCAATAATGATTGTGTCAAAATAATCCTTTGGGAACTTAGATAATCTTTTTGTTCCCTGAAGCGTCTGAACGCTTCCGACAACGATTCTGTTCCAGGAACCCATGCATGTTTGTTCTGCCTTTTCTACAGAACATTCTAGCCCTGTCATTTTCTTGATTTTGTCAGCAGCCTGTTCGAGTAGTTCGCCTCTATGTGCCATGATCAGGACCTTGTTTCCTTCTTTTACGCAGTCTTCTGCAACTTTTGCAAATACAATCGTTTTGCCGCATCCAGTAGGAAGAACAAGAAGGGTCTTCTTGATGCCTTTCTTTTCCCATTCATTGAAAATAGAATCGTGTGCTTCCTGCTGATATTTTCTCAGCTGCATTATTTATTCCAGTTTCCCCACTGCTGCTGAACATTTGGCTGAGACTGAACGTTATCTAAAGAAGGAACGATAAACTCTTTTACATCATTGTATGTATTGCCGTTATATTCTCTTGGCGCAATCTTGACCTTTCCTGTTTTTCCAATGATTTCATTCCATGCCATTCTGCATGGTTCTCCTCTTCTTTTAAGACCGATTGCTTCGAAGAACTGAGAAATCTTCCATTCAAGACTTCTGTGTAAAATTAAATTAGTTGATACGTCAACTTCCTTGCCTTCATAATTGATAGTTAATGTAATAACTGCCTTGTTGCATACCGGAAGCTTTCCCTGTCCGGAAGTCTTCTGTCTTTCAAACGGCTTCTTGATGATGAAATCATAGATTCCTTCTGGAAGTGTGACAAATTCACTGTCCTTTACAATTTCTTCATCCCATCCCATTGCTCCATTATTCTGATTGTTCTGATAATTATTCTGATAACTCATATTTATGTTCTCCTTATTTAAAATTGCATTTCATTTTCTACTAGTGCACCTAGGAATTCATTCCATGTACTGATAAGATATGACCAGAAATCGCTAGGTATGTTTTCAATAGGTGTATCTTTTGGAAAGATTCCTTTAGCAAATACTGCATCCATCATTCTTTCAATGCTTATTTCATTCTGCTTCATAAGATCCACAAGCTGAGAAGGAAGCTTCTTATATTCATCTGATTCAAAATCAATAGCACTTACAGAAGGTGAATATGTTTCTGCTTCGATTGGTTCTGCTTTTGATGTATTGTCCACAGGTTTCGCGATTGCTTTTTCAATAAGTGGTTTGATTACCTGATAATCAAAATCGCACATTTCTGGAAGACCATCTCTGTTCTTAGCATCCCAGCAAGCATTGTGAACTGTATACATCACCCTTCTGTTTCCTGATACTTTTGTCTTGCCTTTCTCGTCTTTTGTCACGAATGTCTGATAATTTGCAAATAGAACCATGTCTGCCCACTCCTTTACAAGAGGTGCAGTCTGTGAAGCAGTCTTCTTCCCCAGTTTTAATTCATATCTGTCAAAAGCACCGCTTTCATCTGGCTTTTCAAATTTTCTGATCTGCGCATGTGCTGTAAGAACAACATTCACACCTTTTTCAATAACATCTTCTAATCTGTTAAGAAGTCTTCCGAACTCTTCCTTTGTGTAGACATAACCATTTCCATATCCGAAGTCTTCAATTCCTTTCTTCTGGTACTTATCGCATATATGCTGAACGATAAGAGCTTCACCCCAGTCAATCGAATCAATGACTAGTGTTCTGCAGATAGATGTATTCTTCTCAATGATGTAATCAATTTCCTGTTTAAGCATTTCATAAGAAGTCGGTTTAGGAAGTCTCTTGATATCCAATGATCTAGTAGATCCTTCTGTATCGATAAATAAAGGGTCAGGGAAATGAGAAGCGAAGGTTGACTTACCAATTCCCTCAGGACCATATACAACTACTTTATAAGGTTTCTGGACTGTCCCTTTTGTGATTTCAAAATCCATTACCATTTCACTCCTTCCCATTTATGTTCAGCTGTTGGTTCTTCTTTCTTGATGTATCCATCCTCGATGATTACAGAACACTCATCACCTTGAGATACTCTTGTGGCAATTGCCTGTAATCCTTCCTTTTCCAGCCATGAACCAAATTCATTTAATGTCTTCATGTCCATCTGTTCCAATTTATCTAATAATACAAATCCACATTTAGGATTGATTGCTTTACAGATTGCAGTTGCAACCTTCAACTGTTGTGAACCAGACATGTTATCCCAGTTCTGCCCTAAATACGTAAGTCTTCCTTCTTCTACTGATAATCCTTCAAGAGGAAGATCTGCATTGTCCAATAATTTAACCTTCTGTTCTTTTACTTCATTTAAAGCAGCAGTGTAGTCATCGTATTCACTCTGAAGTTCTTCATATTCCTTATATGCTTTTTTTCTTTCGAAATTGGCTCTTACCTTTGAATTGATCTCTTCAATAGAAGAAATCTGTTCTTCAATTGAAGATGTATCGATATCAATCAGACTGTCTAATTCAGCAGAAGCTTCTTCTGCTTCCATGAATGCTTTTTCCGATGCTTCTTTTGCCTTTTGATATTCTTTTTCAATATCATCAAGCTTCTGCTTAAGATAAGAAGCATTCATTGCTTTATTCTTTGCTTCCTGTCTGATTCTTTCATTATCAGCATTAACCTTCTGTATCTTCTGCTGCTTAGTAAGAAGTTCCTTGATATCCAGCAAAGCTTCTGGGGCTTCTTCAAATGCAGGCATGTTTTCATATGCTTTCTTTTTTCTGTCTTTGATTCTTCCTGTTTCTGTACGATTCTGATAGAAAGCTTTTTCTTTCTGTTCCAGTTCATCAAGCTGATCACCAACTCCAATAACTTTTAATAAAGTCGCACTTTTATCTTTATCGTTCATCTGCATGAACTTTGGAAGATCTAGCGCAAATTCATTGATGAACGAATCTAGAAGCCCTTGCGTTCCTTTAAGTCCTGATGGATCAGTTACCTTTAGAGCGCCTGCCTTACCTTTTCGCTCAACTATGATTCCGTTTGACAATACAATCTTTAAAGCTGCAGGAATGCTAGACCCTTCTCTTGTTGGCTTTGATGGCTTGTATTTATTGCCACCTAATGCCCAAGCGATTGCATCAAGTACTGATGTCTTCCCCTGTGCATTATCACCTCCGATGATTGTCAAGCCTTTTTCAGATGGCTCTAACTGTACAGCTTTGATTCTTTTTACATTCTCTAGTTCAAAAGAATTAATCTTAATCTTATCCATTTAGTTAGTCTCCTTTTCACACTTGAATCCTTCAAATAAAGAATCCAAATCACTATCAATGCCGATAATTTTGATAAGTGCTCTTGATGCGTCTTTTGGTCTCTTCCAAATAAACTCAACAATCTGTTTGAACGTATCGTTCTTTGGATCATCCTCATTTGTTAATTGACCTTTTTTAAATGCGTCAATTAAAAGTGACATCATCAATAGCGTTTGATAATTAGTACCACCGTTTTGAATGTGAACCCCTCCATCGAATGTTTCAACTTTAATAAATGCTTTCTTTTCCATACTTTTTTTCTCCTTTATTTATTTCTGATAACAACTAGCATGTACTCAACCACTAATAAGTTCATGCTTAATGATGCAACACTTAGAACTCTCATTCCTGTAGAATTCCAGTTATTGCCACTTACAACTCCTGAAATGAAACTGATTAAAATAATTAAATTAGATACGATAATGATGCCTTTTTCAAATCTATTCATACCCCATCACCTTCATTCTTAATTTTTGATACTTTCTAGTTCTACGAATTCTAGGAAATCCGTATTTTCTCCACATTCTTTTTAAGAACGGGATTTTCTTTCTTGGTTTTTTCTTCTTTCCATAGAAAACTCTCCTTTTCTGTGCTAAAATAAGCACGTGGTTTTGATATTTTTTAAGGGCACACGATGGCTGTCGTGTGTTCTTTTTTTTGCGCTCATAAGCACTTAGCGCTAGGAGACCGTATACGTATCAGTAATTCAGTCAATTAGGAGAGATATCAAAAAATTATGTATTGCAGTTCATTCTACGAATTATTATTTGTCTCCTAGCCTTAGGTGCCTACGAGCAACTAAAGCACTATTCTTTTGTATACTTCTTAAATAATGCTTGAATAACCTTATCAGTTGGACTTGTGTTCCATTCATTCATATAGGATTCAAAAGCCTTTCGTGGAATGTGAACACTTCTAATCCCTGTTTTTGAAACAACGACAGCACCAGGCATCATGCCTTGCTGCACTGCATTTATAACGAAGTCACGGCTCTTGTGGATTGTTTTACAAACCTCTTCCACAGAGATATTAAGTTCATCCATTGTTCATTTTGTTTCTCCTTTCTATGTAAGTTGCATTTAGTTCAACTTTTCGGTTAAAAAAATTTCGTCTCTTTGCTTTTTGGTTAATTTCAATGCGTAACTAAGTCCGACAATTTCAGAAGCAGTGAACTCACCAATTCCATTCAGACGATTATACAATGTTTCTCTTGCTATTCCGCCTTTTTTAGCTATGGCAGTCATAGTCATTCCGCTGTCATCTATTGCTTTTTTTAATTTAACCATATCTGTCATTTTGTTTCTCCTTTCTAGAGTTGCATTACATTCAACCCGATTCAACTATACATCATAGTTGCATATGTGTCAACCTATTTAACAAAAATGTTGAATAATTTTACAACATGAGATATTATATAATTAAAGAAAGGAGATACATATTAATGCTTGAACTATACAAAAATATTAAGAGAAGAAGGCAACAATTGAAGATGACTCAAACTGACCTTGCTTTAAAAATGGGGTATGCAGACAAAAGTATGATTGCAAAAATAGAAAAGGGCAATGTTGACCTTCCACAATCTAAAATTTTGGCTTTTGCTAATGTTTTAGAAACAACTCCTGGTGAGTTAATGGGATGGGATTATGAAGCAGAACCAACCGAAACAGTAGATAATATCTATAAACTAGACAAGATTAAACTCCCTATGCTAGGCAAAGTTGCATGTGGTGAGCCTATCTTTGCGGATGAAGACAGAGAAAGTTATATAATGATTGGTACTGATATTGGTGCTGATTTCTGTCTCCAATGTCAGGGCGACAGTATGATAAATGCAAGGATCCATGACGGTGATATTGTCTTTGTGAAGAAAACTGACATAGTAGAGAACGGAGAGATTGCTGTAGTAATCATAGATGATGAGGCTACACTAAAAAGATTCTTCTATTATCGTGAACAGAATCTAGTTATTCTGAAGCCTGAGAATCCAAAGTATCAGGATATAATCCTTACAGGTGAGCAGTTGAATCAAGTTAGGGTTATCGGAAGAGCCGTCGCTTTCCAAAGTGATGTAATATAAATTGATAGGAGGATTATAAATTATATGCAAAAAAAGAAAATGCAATGGTGGAAAATCTTACTTATTATTTTATTTCTGCCAATTGCCGTAATTTATTATGGTTTTAAGTATGCAATCAAATTTTATGACTCAAACAGATTCACAACTAAACAGAAAATAATATATACTATTATAGGTATATGTGTGCTTGCTTGTCTTAATGTGGCTATTGATAAGACAAGAGGTCCAAAAATACAAAATGCTGAAATTTCTGATGTGACCTTATACAAAGGATCCTCTAAAAAAGTCAACATTATAGTAACACCTAAAAAATCAAAGATAAGTGAAACAGAATATTCTGGATATGATTCTAATGTGATTTCTATTGATGAGGACAAGATCAAAGCAAAATCAGCTGGTGAAACCACTGTTATTTGTAAAGTGACTGACTATAACGGAAAGTCAGTTAAATCAAATAAATTTAAAGTAACAGTCAATCTTACCGAAAAACAAATAGCAGAAGAGAAGAAGAAAGCTGAGGAAGCAGCTGCTAAAGCTGCACAGGAACTTGAAGAAAAGAGAAATAGTTTATCATTAACAGAATCAATCAGAATAAAGGATAAGTCAAAAGATATTATTGATAAGCTTCTTAAAGCTCCCTCTACTGCAGAATATCCTGGCTCTTTTCTTGATCCACTAGAAGATTGGAAAATGAGCAAAAAGAACAATCTTGTGACCGTTGCATCATACGTTGATGCTGAGAATAGTTTTGGAGCTAAAATTAGAAATAATTTTATTATTCAAGTTCAGATGAATGATGATGGAAGTGGAACTGTAACTTATGTTCAATTAGGTGATAGAGTGATCACCGGTAAATTTAATGAAAATGTCTAAATAAAAAAAGCACCCTAGCGCCAACTAGGATGCGGATAATGTGATGCGCCAACATCACTATAAAAGAACCCTCTCATAAAGTCCTTTTACGTACTCAATTATATCACGATTGGCACGTTCAAGGCAAATTACAACTGAAAGGACGTTTCATATTATGCCTAGAAAGACTAGATTTAAGCGTAGGCCAAACAATACTGGTACTGTAGTCAAATTATCAGGTACCAGAAGAAAGCCGTACTGCGCTAGAATAATGAGTGATGAGCGTGACATATTGACAGGAAATAAGAAACAAATAAGTATTGGAACATTCGCAACTCGTGAAGAGGCATTGAATGCCTTATCTATTTACTCTCTTAAGAGATCCAATGCAATCACAAATGAAGAAGCAAGGAACCTCGCGCCTGATCTTTTTGAAAAGATACAGGAAAAGACACAAAAGAAAATTCCTACTTTTAAAGAAATATATGAGATATTGGATGCTGAGGAATTTAGTAAGCTCTCTAACTCGGCGAGAAAAGGATATAAGGCTTGGATTAAGCACTTTAAATCTATATATGATAGACCTATCAATAATATCACTCTTGCTGATCTGCAGTTTGTCTTTGATAATGACGGTTCTAAAAACGGAACTCAAGTACACATGAAAGTACTTTGTTCTAAGATTTTCGAATATGCCGTAATCCATCAATTCATCTCAAGAGATGATGATTATACATCTTATATCAAGATTGCTGATTATAAGCAGTCAACTAAGCACTTCGCTTTTGACATTGAAGAAATCAAGAAACTGCAGAGTGCTGATACTCCAGAAACGCACCTCATGCTGATTTATATATATACAGGACTTCGTGTAGGTGAGTTACTGCATATCAATAGGGACAATATACATATAGATGAAAAATGTGATGATGACGGCACAGAAAGGCTTATAAGCTATATTGTGACAGGATCTAAGACTGCAGCAGGAAAGAATAGAATAGTACCAATACATAACGACATCAAACAATTTGTTATTGATGAACTGATTGAAAAAGAAAAAAGATTGATAGATGTCTCTTATGAATGGGGATTTAACAAGAATATAATGCCAATGATCAATAACATGTTAAATACGAATCACACTATGCATGATACTAGAGTGACTTTTGCATCACTATGTCAATTATATAAAGTTGATGTATATGCAAGAAAGAAGATACTGGGGCATAAACTAAAAGATATCACTTTTGATATTTATACGACTGCTTCAAAAAATAGATTGTGGACAGAGATCAATAAGATTAAACTTTGAGAGGTTCATGTGAGGTTCATGCGAGGTTTATGATATACTTATTGTGTTAGCGCCTTAAGTACTCTAAGTGAGCAAGGCTGCGGAGCACCTTTTCAGGTGCTTTTTTGTTACTAGTTTTTTGTTACTAGTCTGTTACTAGTTGACCACTTTTTAGCACTCTCGAGGAGCAAAAAACCGCATAAATAAGCCATTTTTGTATATTTGAAGTTTCATCAAATGAAAACGATTTACACCATATGAAAATTATCAAAAGTTATTATTTAGAATAAATCCCCTCTTTTATGTTCTCCCATATTGGACATAATACATTCTTGATGTTGCTTATGAACAATATCCCATACATACTCCATACCTGTTGCGAGTGGCTGATTTAGAAAATCTTCTTTATCAATCCAATATACATCTCCTTCATCACTTGAATGAAGAACTCCTTCATACTCACTTGCCTTATAGACTAGAATAATATTATGAATAGAATGCTTATACCAATGATATAAACCGCATAAGTATGGATTCTTAATTGTAAGACCTGTTTCTTCTTTCACTTCTCTAATCATAGCATCTTTGAATATTTCTTCTTTTTCTATATGACCACCAGAGAAAGTAATACCTGTGTAGGAATCATTGACTTTATTCTGTATTAAAACATGGCCTTCATGATCTTCAATCATACACATATTCATTAAACAGACATCTTCCTTACGACGTTTCTTTACACCTTTAAACTCAATTGCCTGTACTGGGCATATCTCTAAACAGGCCCCACAATGAAGACATTGTGAGACATCTATTACTTCATTATGAATACAACGTTGAGGACATATAGTCTCACATTTGCCACAATGAATACAGCGATTGTATTGATATTCAGTGGAGTTGAATATGATAACGACAAAAAGAAATTTCCAT
>OLQN01000641.1_pt1 | contig 29406 bp, 19 predicted proteins | sample 1673181 | NCBI WGS metagenome assembly OLQN01 (sample SAMEA3136763, study PRJEB25190) | human gut metagenome | biome: human gut; feature: human-associated habitat; material: faeces | place: Austria | collected 2013
CCCCGGACCTGACGCTGCGTCTGGCGGCTCTGCTGCACGACATCGGCAAGCCGAAGACCCGTCGTTTCGAAGCGGGCGGCAAGGTGAGCTTCCACCACCATGACGCGGTGGGTGCCAAAATGACCCGCAAGCGTTTGAAGGCGCTGCGTTTTGACCACCATCTGGTCGAGGACGTCTCAGAACTGGTGAATATGCACCTGCGCTTCCACGGCTATGTGGACGAGCCGTGGACCGATTCGGCCGTACGCCGGTATGTCAAGGATGCCGGGCACCTCTATGAGCGGCTGAACAGGCTCACGCGTGCGGATGCCACCACACAAAACAAACGCAAGGCGATGATCTTCTCCCAGGCCATGGATGAGATGGAGGAGCGCGTCCGCGAACTCAAGAAGAAAGAGGACTTCGACGCGATCCGCCCGGATCTGGACGGCAACGAAATTATGGAGTTGCTGGGCCTGGAGCCCGGCCCGATGATCGGCCGCGCCTACAAGCACATGCTGGAATACCGCTTGGATAACGGTCCGGTGGACCACGATGTGGCCGTCGAAGAACTCAAGCGCTGGTACGCCGAGATTCAGTAGTCCGATACTAGTCCGATACCAAAAAACCGTACGCTGAATACGTGTCAGCGTACGGTTTTTCGCGAAGATGAAGCTGTATGCGCCTTACTGCGCCGTGTATGCGTCGTGTTTGGTGTCGGCGGGCAGCTTGGTCATGCTATCGGCGGCCTTGCAACCCTCGATATTGGTGATGGTCTTACCGGATTGCGGGGAGGAGTTGGTGTCCTGCAGATCGTTGAACGTGGCGCCGATGACCACATCGATGAGCTGATCCTCGCGAGCCGTCATGATCATGGTGGCGTCGGTGAAATTGCCGATCAGCGTATACGCCTGATTAATGGCGTTCTTGCCGAAGTAGATGGTGGTGCGTTCAACGTCGGTGCTGGAATAGTTATCGATTTTCTGCACGCTGAATCCACGATTGGCCAAAGCTTCACCCACGGCCTTGGCGAATTGGCCGTGAGAGGTGCCGTTCATCACGCGAATGCCGACCGAAGCGTTGGACACGTATTGCGCTTTGCCGCTGCTGTCCTTGACCGCGCACGGCGCCGCGTTGCCGTAATTCGGCTGGCTGGCCGGAGTCTCCACTTCGCCGAGGCCGAAAACGTGGAAATTGAACAGTAGGGCTATGACCAGCACTACTGCCAATACCGCGCCGCTGATGGAAAAGACGATGGTCTGGCGGCGGCGCACGTACGCCTTGCGGGCTTCACGTTCATCAACCTGATACGTCATCGGTGGACTTCTTTCATGGGTCGGGTGGCTGGTTGCTACCTTAGCGTCACTGTCTGACGCTGATATTGGGGTGTTCGGGAGATTTGGCTCGAATAATACGATCGACCACAGCTGTATCGCGCCACACCTCGATAATGCGTTGTGCCGCTGCCTCGTCGGCGGCGAAAGCGACCACTGAGGGGCCGGATCCGGAGACGAATGCATGGCTGGCACCCGCCTGCGTGGCGGCGTCGATGGCCTGCCCGCTGCGGGGATGCAGGCTGATTGCCGCAGCCTGCAGATGATTGCGGTCGCCTTCTGCGGCTCCCACGATGTCAAAGGTGTGGTAGACCTCAGGAGTGCTGAGTTGCGACTGGTATGCGCCGACCAATACTTCGCCGCTGAATCCCTGTTCTATCAGCGCCAGCTCATCGCGGCTGCCGGGGGCGATATCCGTGATGCGTTCGCCGAAACCGGTGCCGTATGCAAGGCCACCGGTCAGGCAGAACGGCATGTCCGCGCCCAACGTGGCGGCAATGGTGCGCAGGCGCTCTATGGGCCAGTTCAGCTCCCAGAGACGATTGACCGCCAGCATGGTCGCCGCGGCGTCGGCTGAACCGCCGCCTAGTCCGGCACCCACGGGAATGCGCTTGGTGATGGTCAACGCCACATCCGGCTCGCGCTCGGCCGCCTGGGCCATGGCGAAGAGGGCCAGTACCGCATGGTTGCGGCGCATGTCGTTGCGTGAGGAGGCCAAGTCGCCCAAATAAGCGCCTTCGAGCTCCAGAGAGAATCCTGCTCCGGGTTGCTTGGCGGTTGCGGTGACGGTGTCGTATACGCCGATTGCGCAGTAGATGGTGTCCAGTTCGTGGCGTCCGCCCCATTCGTCGTGAGCAGGTCCCACTTCCAAGGTGAGATTGGTTTTCGCCGGGCAATCCACCGTAATGGTGATGGGGGAGAGCTCATCGAACTGATGTCGGGCAGCGGCTGGGCGTGGATGTGAGGTTACCGGACTCATTGTGCATCATCTCCATCTCCACATGATTCGATGGCCTTGGCCAGAGCGGTGAATTCGGCGATGGTGAGCGTCTCTCCTCGACGGGTCGGATCGATGCCGGCGATGGAGAATGCCTCGGAGGGCGCAATGGTCTTCAATGCCGCGTGCAGGGTCTTGCGACGCTGACCGAATGCCGCATCGACCAGACGAAATACGAGTTCCCGTTGTGTGCCGTCGTCTGTGCTGTTCGCAGTTCCCGGGGCAGCCGGGTCATCGGCCTGATACCGGGTGAATTTGACGAGCGCGGAATCCACATTGGGAGCCGGCCAGAACACATTGCGGCCGATGGTGCCCACTCGTTCGGCGGTGCCATACCAGGCGAGCTTCACGCTCGGCGTGCCGTAGATCTTGGAACCGGGCTTGGCGGCGAGTCTGTCGGCCACCTCTTTTTGCACCATCACCAAGAACGAGCCGAGGTTGTCGAAACGCTCCAACAGCGTGAGCAGAATCGGCGTGGCCACGTTGTACGGCAGATTGGCGACCAGCGTAAACGATGTGTCGCCGTTGAAATCAGGCACGTTCTCCGGGGTGACGGTTAAGGCATCCCGATTGACGACGGTGAGTCGTGACGTGGCTTCGGGCATGAATTCGGCGACTGTGCCAGCGGCGGATCGATTTCGACTGCGGTCATGGTGGCGCCGGTTTCCAGAATCGCCAATGTCAACGATCCCAGGCCGGGGCCGACTTCCATGACATGATCGGCAGCGGTCACTCCCGCCTCGCGTACGATACGACGGACCGTGCCGGGGTCGATGACGAAGTTCTGCCCGAATTTCTTGGTGGGGCTGATGCCGGCATCGGCCGCGATACGACGGATATCGGCGGCACCTAACAGGTGACCGGTGGCGGGAATGGTGTCGTTCATAAGTGTGTGTTCCTTGTGGGCTTCGTAACCGATCAGTACCAACCGACTTGTTCGGAATGTTGCCATGCCTTGGACGGGCTGCCGTAGGCTTGTGCGATGTACCACAGACCCCAATCGATCTGTACGGCGGCATCGTCACGGTAATTGGCACCGAACGCAGCCATTTTGTCTGCTGGTAGCGACTGAGGAATGCCGTAGGCACCGGAGCTCGCGTTTTCGGCATACCACAGCCAACTGGACTCGCGGGTCCATAGTTTGACCAGACAATCCCAGTCGTTGCCTGTCCACCCGCGCTGCGCGGCGGCACCGGCGGCATAGGCCTGAGCCTGGGCTACGGTGGCGTGCCACAGGCGGCCGGAGGGCGTGGTGGTTGTGCCTGAATCGGAGCCAGAAGAGCCGGAATTGTTGTTCGTACCGCCGCCGGTGTTACCGGTGTTGCCGGAGTTGCCGGTGTTACCGGTGTTGCCGGTGTTACCGGAATTGCCGGTGTTGCCGGAGTTGTTGCCGCCGGTGTTGCCGGAATTGCCGGTGTTGCCGGAGTTGTTGCCGCCGGTGTTGCCGGCATTGTTGTTGGACGACTCGTGCTGATTGTTGGAACCGGAATCGGCCTTGCCGTTATCGGCGGAGTCGGATTTCTTATCGGAACCTTTATCGGTATCAGACTTGGCGGCGCCTACGGCGATGATCTGGTCGATGGCCATCGAGGTGACGGTCTCCGATTTCAGCGTCTCCGATTCGGCCACGCCATCCACATAGGTGACGTCGTACACCTGCGTCTTCTCGCCGTTGACGCCCTGCTGGCGCACATCGGCCTGCCCTTCAGCCAGATTCGGGTCGATGATGGTCTGGGTGGAGAACGGAATCACGGACGTGCGCGTCTCCTCGCCGTGGGTCACGCGGCGTACGCGCAGAATGGTCTCGTCGCTGTCTTTCTCAACGCTGACGCGATCCTCCTTGTTGAGCACGATGCCCTTGGAATCGAGGATGGAGGCGGCCGGCAGCTTGCCATTGGGGGCCACCGAGCTTTTGCCGTCGGCGATGACGGTGACCGGCCCGGACTGGTTGATCACCAGGCCGCCGGTGAGCTGGTTGTACACGTTCTTGATGTCGACGGTGATCTTCGCGGCGTTGTTCTGGTTTTCCTCGAAAAATCCCAGTAGCTGGTCGGCGCTGGTGGCCACGGTCCAGAACGGCACGGCGGTGCCGTCGATGTTGATGGTGGTCTGGTAGGCGGACTGTACGGTGACCACGGCATGATTGGCGAGCTGGTCGCCGGACGAGGTGGTCACGATATCGTGGGTCTTGATATCCACCCCTTGTTCCTCCAGAAGACGGGTGGCCGTCATCGCATATGTGGTGACTTGGGTGGTTTGCCCGTTGATGTTCAGGGCCACGGATTTACGCGCGGTGAACGCGAATGATCCAGCCAGCGCGATACTGGTCGCCGCGATACAGGCGATTACGCGGATGCGACGCAGTGTAACAAACCGCTGCGGGGTCCAACGCCGTGCCATTGCCATACTCTTCCTGCTGGGTGAACGATTACGCCACCCATCGTAACGGTTGTTCCGGCCCGTACTGCGGTTTCACCGGCCACCGTCACCATTCCTGCTCGTCAGATTGTTCTGAGCTCAAAAAAAAGAAAAGAAAAGGGGGGCGGGAGAGAAGGGGATGTTCCCGCCCCCTTGAAGGCGCGGAGCTGGTTGGGGGACGCTCCGCCCTCATTCCAGGAAGCCCATAATTGGGGGAAGGCTCCTGGAGTACTTACCCAAGGTAAGAATTATATGCGTAGAAAAGTCTACGTATCACATAATACGCCATTTTTTCTGCGCGACGAGCCTCTTGTCGGGATCGAACCGACGACCTGCCGCTTACAAGGCGGCCGCTCTGGCCATCTGAGCTAAAGAGGCGATTGTTCTTAACGCGTAAATCGTTGCGAACAAATGACCAGTATACCGGTACTTCCCGAGTGGTCAATTTAAGCCGAGCCGCAGGCGGTATTGCATATGTCGCGGCGTCAACTTATTCGGCCACGCAGCATCAGGAGGCGACCGAAATCGGCTTTCCGCTGGCACCGATGGATGGCATTTTGCCTTCCACGCCTACCTGGTCAGCATCCAGCCCAATGGACTTGAGGAAGCCGTCCACCATATTCGTGTCCGCCAGCGTGAGCTGCTTCAGATCCCAGTATTCGCCGTTGATGGTGAGTGTGGGGGAGGAGAAGGCGCCGGAGCTGTTGAACAGTTCGGGGCGCAGGATCGTGTAGTTGTTGGAGGCGGTGAGCCAGTCGAGGTATTCGTTCTTGCCGCTGAACGCCGCGGCGGCCACATCCTCGCTCACGCCGGCCTTGACGGCCTGCTTCTCCAGCTTGGCGTTGTTTACCGGCTCGTAATTGGACAATTCGCCCGGCTGGAAATCCTCAGCGTAGATGTTGGAGAGGTAGCTCATGAGGTGGTCGGGATCGTCATCATGCTCGGCAATGTAGATGGCACCGTTGAACACGCGGTTGGAGTAGTTGTCGGAGCTCTTGTTGTTCTGGAAATTGAGGAAGTGCAAATCGATGTTGAGCTGGCCTGCGTTCATCAGCTTGACGAGCGTCGGGTCGAGTTGGCGGTTCACCGAGGCGCAGCCGGGGCACAGCGGTTCCATGTAGATGGATACGGTGGGAGCCCCCTCGGCTTTCTGGCCATACCCTTTGTTGGAGATTACGAAGCCGGCCTTGTCGTCGGCGTTAGCCGGCTGGGTACTGACTTTCTTGAGCTTGCTATAGGCCTCGTCCACGGTCATGTTGCTTTGCTGGCTACTGCTGCTGGTGTTGGACGGCCGCATAGCCTTGTATACGGCGAATCCAGCGATGGCCACCAGCACCACAATAATGGCCACCACAATGCAGCCGATGATGGTCTGCTGCTTACGCTCCTTGGCTGCCTGCTCGGCCCGTGCCTGCTGGGCGGCCTCCTCGGCCGCTCGGCGCTCAGCGCGTGTGGCACGCTTGGCCTGACGCTTCGGATCTGACATAGCTATCCCCTTGCAATCGCTTCAATGTTTGGGCCCCATCATAATGACCGGGCCTGAGGAGGACTGCGCCCAGAGCTGATCTGAGGTGAATTCCCTGTAAAAGTGTGACGGAACGAACGTATCGGATACACAACGGCCATGTGTGCGGATGGCTGATGTGTGAGATTCCGCCCCGCTCTAGGCGAACGGCATCCAGTTGATCGGCATGCCCAGAATCGGCATCGCGCACAAGGCCACGGTGATGATGGCCCATATGGTGAACAGCACGGTGCCGCGCCCGCCGCCCTTGGGCGCCGGCGCCACTGGAGCAGGTGGAGCCCCACCCACTTCGGTGGATGGGGCGCCCGCCGGGCGACTGTGTTTGAGCCCGCGCAGTACGCCGCCCCCCAGCCGAATCATCATCGACTGTGGGGCGAACACAGTGACCAGCCAGCCGATGGCCATGAAACCGCCCAGCGCCAGCCCGGAAGCGGAGAACGGCACATCATTGAGCAACGGCACCGGAATACCCCAATCCGCGGTGAAATACCAGGAGATGGTGTGAACGGGCAGTGCCAGAGCCGCGGTGGCCACGGCGGTTCCCGCCATATAGATGATGACTAGCAGCAGTATGCGGGGAATGGCCAGCAGCAGGGCTTTGACCAGATGCCAGGGAAAAGTCGCCACGCGAATCCACGAATCGGAGTTTTTGCGCTCGCCGCCGCGTTTGCCCTCGCGCTCAAGCTGGGGTTCGGTGTTATAGGCCAGGGTGAGCAGTAGCCACAACAACGCAGTGGCCGCGATGATGGCCACGAGCGGAGCATTTGCCGCCAGTGCCGCCAGCGGCGCCGCCAGCAGGATCAATGGCAGGGTGCCGCGCTGCAGATATTCCCCTCGCTTCACGTCCACCGGATTGGGCATGGGAGGATTTTGGACCATGGTTTCGGTGGGGGCCGCTTGGGCGGTTTGGTCGATGATGCGCTGCAATGCCGGGCGAATGGCGGGGTCCACCGCTGTGGGCTGGTTGCTTGCGGGATCCCAGCTGCTCTGGGCGGTGCCGGACGGGGGGAATGATGACGGCTGCGGCGTGGGGAGTACGGTGGTGCGCTCGGCCATTGGCGTGGTTTGGTCCGGCATCGGTGTGGTCGCGCCGGTGAGTACCTGTGTGCCGGCGTCGTCGGTGAAATCGGCAGCAGCGTCGGGCAACAGTTGCGTGGCCTGCTCCGCACCGGCCGGCGGACGTGGCGGCATATCGGCTAAGGGCAGCGTGGCGGTAGCGGCGCCAGCCGGCGAGAATACGGCGGTTTCGCCATCGCCGTTATCGCCCTTATTGCCGGAGAACACGGCCATGGTGGGAGCCTCAGCGGCTTCCTCGGCCGCGCGCCAGATGGTTCGGGGATTATTGCGGTCAACGCCGCCGGCCGCGCCAAAAGGGGGCATCGCCTCCGCGGCTTCGGCAACGATCGCAGCCGGTTGTCCAGCCACGGCTCCCGCGGCGAACGGTCCCGCCTGCTCGCCCTGCCAAGCGTTGGGATTCAACGCATCCAAGGCGATGGCATTCAGCAATTGATCCGGCGTGCAACGATCCCTGCGATCCGGGTCCAGTGCAGAACGGAAGGCAGCCAATGTGCCGGCCGGTAGTCCGGAAAGATTCGCGTTGCCCGAGGCCTCGCGCTCAAGTACCGCCATCATCGGCTTGGTGCCGAACACAGGCGCGCCGGTTGCGGCAAAAGCGAGCACGGACGCCACCGACCACCAATCGGTGGCGTCGTCGGATTCGGCACCGTCAATAATCTCGGGTGCGATGAATCCGGGTGTACCCATCACTAGGCCGGTGCGGGTCACGTGACTTTCGCCCTCGCCCATCGCGATACCGAAATCGACCAATACCGGTCCGGCGGCCGACACCATCACATTGGTGGGTTTGATGTCGCGATGGACGATGCCGGCCGCATGTACGGCTTTGGTGGCTTCGATGAGCTTGCGGGCCAAGCGTTCCAGATCGTCGCCCACATACCGGCCATTGGCGGCCACATCATCCTTAAGATTCTTGCCCTCGATGAGTTCAGTGACGATGAACGCCAACGTATCGTCGAGTTCCATATCCACGATGCCGCACACACCCGGATGATTGATCTTCTTCAAGGCCATGGCCTCGCGCCGCAGGCGCTCGCGCGGCGTGACATCGGGCTTGAGGTCGGGGTCGTGCAGGGCCGTGGACGCAGAGCCGGAGCCTGCCACTGACTCGTCGGTCAGGGAGTCGCGCAGAATCTTCATGGCATAGGTGGTGCCGCCGTCGTCGCGCACCCGCCACACCGACCCCATAGCTCCTGAGCCGAGCCGGGAGATCAGCGTATACCCACCAACCACTTCGCCGGGCTCAAGATTCAACGCGTTCAAATCGCTCATGCCCTCCATCCTAATGCCTTGCTGGTGCATTATTCTGGCTCTCTCCTGGGAGGCCGAGCTTGATATTTCTTGGCTCCCCTCTCTGAGAGGGGAGCCAAGAATAAGTGCCGTTTACGTATTGAGAAGTGCCGTTTACGCCATTAAGGTCGATTGCCCTGACCGGATGTGGTAGCAAATTATGCGCTCGAAATGACAGGATAGGTGCGTGGGCAGGTGCGCCAGTCGTGAATTTGCGACTCTATAACCATCGGCATCAAGGATGTGTCGGCGGTGACCCAAAGGTGAGCCAGCCGGGCACATTCAACAGTGGCACAGCGATGCAAGGGCAGTATCGTGAGCCGCTGATCGAATCGATAACGATATCAGATTCGAATGCCGCGACTTCGCCGGTCGTACCTTCGAATACTTCTCCGAAGACGGCTACCTGTTCGGCGTGATGGCCTCCCAGCAGGTCGCTGGCGCTCAGGCCAAGGGCGTGTACGCCTTCATGAAGCACTTCGCGCTGAACGACCAGGAGACCAACCGACTGAGCGAGCTCGCCACCTGGGCCAACGAGCAGTCGATTCGCGAGATCTACCTGAAGCCCTTCGAGATGAGCGTCAAGCAGGGCGGCGCGGGTGCCGTGATGAGCGCCTTCAACTACATCGGTATGGAGTGGGGCGGTTCCCACTCCGGACTGCTCAACACTGTCCTGCGTGGCGAGTGGGGCTTCCGCGGCATGGTCCTGACCATCATGAAGTACCTCAAGCGCCGCAAACTGGCCGCGGCGGCATCGGCTCCCGCTGACGCTCCGGTCAAGGCCTGAGGTGTGTCTCCGATAACTGAATAGCTAAATAGAATGGACGGCCTGCTGAGTGCTACTCAACAGGCCGTCCATTGTGTATCTGAATGCGAAAAGTCATTATATGGAACGGAATATATCGATACTGTGCATTGTGCCGATTACTGATTCCGACGCAAGTATTCGCGCAGGAAGGGCACGGCAAAATCGACTTCGCCTCGTTCTGTTTCGCGGATAACGAAGGCGTCAAGGAGGCGTTTGCGGTAGGTGGCGGCATAGTTAGGCGTTTTGCCCATGCGCTGTGCAACATTCACGGTGGGAGAGGGACCATCTGACGCTGCCATGGCTTCGAGATACTCACGGTCGTTTTTGGATAAGCCTTGCAACTCCGGGATGCACACGGCGTTATCAAGGTCAATACGTGCTTCCTCGATACCTGCCGTAACATCAGCGTCGATGATGGTATCCGAGTCCCGCATGTCTGCGGCATCCCAGATATGGTAGCCAACCAGTTGAATCATATAGGGGTATCCGGCTGTCACATTGGCTGCAGTGCTTAATTGAGCGTCGGTGATGGACATGCCGGAGGCGCGGAATGTTGTGGCGAAAGCATCGCGCACTTCATCAAGAGGAATATCTGTGAGTATGTTCGTTTTCGCGCGACGTAGGAACGTGATGACTTCGTCATTGAACAAATCAGAAATCATCTGTGGGAGACCGGCGAACACGATGGCGATATTGCGTCGTTCCCTGATTTGATGCTGTATGGCAGTGGCGATGGCAATCATGTCGGATCGCTCAGCCGCTTGAGTCTCATCAATGGTGATAAGCAACCCAGCATGGCGCTTCTCAAGCGCATCCAACCGTCCGGCAATGGCACTTCTCAACGTTTCGGGCATACGCTTCGGGGATAGTTCGGCTTCTCCGAGGCCGATGCCCGCTCCAGCAAAAGTCAACGATGGTCGGATAGTGAGGTGGTCAAGGGCCCCTCGCCCGGTTCGTAAGGCATCAACAAGGCGTTCGCATAGTCCGGCAGAGGCCGTTTCTTCGATGACATCCCATCTGCGCGCTTTGGCCCGGTCTCCGAACACAGTGAGCATCACGGTTTTTCCGGTTCCACGAGCGCCGGTGACGAGCATAATGCGCCCTGGGGCACCGACTCCGTTATCGAGACCTTTCTCGAAATCGCGGATAACTTTGCCTCGGCCGATGAGCAGGGGCGGTTCCCCTCCTGCCGTTGGCTTGAATGGGTTTTCCTTTGCCTTCATGTGGACCGCCTCCTCGCTGAATCAACCTAAAATAAAAAATATCAAAAATATCAAAAAAATAAAAATTATCAAAAGTTGGGTTGAGCCGACTGAAGAAAACAGCCGTGGCGACAATGATTCTGCCGCAATCCGCGGTGACAACAACTGACGCGGACCTTCTTGGCAGAATCGTTGTTTGTCCCGCTTCGCCAATCAACGTCGCTCAAGTTCGGTGCGCAGACCGGCTACCGTAGCGGTCAGCTCACGCACTTCCTCGCGCAATAGGTCGATTTCGGGATTGGCTGATGTCGCAATAGCCTCTTGCGCGGCTTCCTTGGCCACTTCCTTCTCCCGAGCGTCCTCGCGCCGATCCGTCTCCAGATTGACCTGATCCACGATCCACGAGGCCAGCGTGGCCGTCACAATACCGATCAACGCGATGCCGGTGAACATCAGCACCACCGCAATGATCTTGCCTTGGAAGGTGACCGGCGAGAAGTCGCCATATCCCACGGTGGTCACGGTCACGAACGCCCACCACAACGCCGTGCCGAAGTCGGTGATCGTGGATCCGGACGCCCCGCGCTCCACGGAATACACGGCCAGCGCGCCCACGTACATGAGCATTCCCACCGCGCCGACCGCGTATACGGTGATGCGCCCGCGCACCGCCATGCCGGAGGTGCGGTTCAGCACGTGCAGCACGGTCAGCAAACGCAACAGTCGCAAGGGCCGGAGCATCGGCAGCGCGATGGTCAGCAGCGTGAACAGGTTGTGCTTGAACCACCGCCAGCGATCGTCGGCCAACCACAGCGAGACCACATAATCGACGACGAACACCACCCAGATCACGTTGATGACGGTTTCACACAGCGCGATATGCGTGCGGGAGAGAATTTCCCACGAATACACCACCAGAAACACCACGGACAGCACCATCAGCGGCCAGTCCGTCCACTTCTTCCACGTCTTCAGTCCCATATTCCGATTGTAGTGGCGCGTCCGCTGCGCCACTGCGGAGCATGACTCCGGACATCAGTGTTGTATACGTTCGTATACATTTCACGTTGTGTACGAACGTATACAGCGGTATTTTTCATCTCGTATTTCCCTTATGACTATCACCACAGTGATATAATCAAGAATATGTAAGGAGAGAGAGAAGGAGCCGGCCAATGGAGACCGCATCGATCGAACTGTGGCATGGCTCTTCGCATGTCATCAAGCATCCTGAATACGGGCTGGTCAAGCCAAACAACGATTATGGCCGCGGATTCTATTGCACGCGCAGCGTCGAGCTGGCCAAGGAATGGGCGTGCGCGGGACTGGATGACGGTTTCGCGAATCGGTACACGTTGACCACGGACGGGCTCCTCTTCCTGGACCTGTCCCAGCCGCCCTACACCATCCTGAACTGGCTGGCCATGCTGGTCGAAAACCGTCGTTTCCAGCTGACCACCGCCGTCGCCGCGCAAGGCATCGAATATCTGAAACAAGTGTTTCTGCCGGATGCCAGTCAGGCTGACGTCATCGTCGGATATCGTGCCGACGATTCGTATTTCTCGTTCGCCCGCGCTTTTGTCAATAACGCGATTTCCATCGACCAACTCGCTGAGGCGATGCGGTTGGGCGAGCTCGGCAAGCAGATCGTACTCGCCAGTCCTCAGGCATTCGCGGCACTGCGGTTCCAAGGCTGCGAAATCGCCCGCGCTTCGACCTACCACGGATTGCGTAACGAGCGCGACCGCACAGCTCGCGAAGCCTACCGCCGCAAAAGTGCAGAAGCCGATCTCGACGGCCTGTTCATGCGCGACATCATCCGCGAGAAAGTGACCAACGATGATCCCCGCCTATGATGAGACATACTTGCCGGACGCCATGGCCAACTTGGCCGGCGCCTTCGATTATGCGCTGAACGATTGCGGGTTGCCGGTCGGCCTATTCATGGACTTCTTCGCCCCCTCCGAGGCGGCCGCGCTTTTCGGGCGAGGCACGCCCAAATACGTGTGTGGCATGTCCGGCGAGGAGCTGGTGGCCGAAATCATGCGGCAAACCGGTTGGGCGCGCATTCTCGATATGCCGCCAGCCGCACTGCGCGCCGGCTCAACACCCGAATACTGGGCCGGATGGGTACTCGCATACTGCCAATGGACCAGGGGAGTGCGGTTCTCGGACATTCTCGATGTGCTGTCGCTCGACGATATCGTGCGACTGCACCCGACTCTGCACGAAGCCGACGAAAGCCGATTCGTCGACGTGTACGACGAGCGGGCCGCCCATAATCGCACCGAGGGCGACTCCCGGCTGCACACGATCCGCGTGCGCGCCGGACTCAGCCAATCCGGGCTGGCCCGCCGCTCCGGCGTTACCCTGCGCTCCATCCAAATGTACGAGCAGCGCCGCAAAGACCTTGGCAAAGCTGCCGTCTCCACCGTGCTCGCTTTGGCCCGCACGCTTGGCTGCCGCATCGAAGATCTGTTGGAGCCGTAAAGACGCGGAGTAGTATCGCGCCGCATCGATTCTGATAACTGAACAACTACTTTTAAGGCCCGGCCGGATGCTCGTTTGGACATCCGGCCGGGCCTTCTGGCTCCACACGGGGTGCCGAGGTATCCGTTCTCCGCTTCGAGGGGCTGATTTGGCCTTCCGTAGAGGTTTACTCCCGTTTCGAGGGGCTGGTGGCCCGCTAGAACACGGGTATAAACGGCTTCGCCCCACCGTCATTCCGCCATTTTGGGGATGCGCTTACTTGAGTACCAGCCCCTCGAAACGGAGATAGATCTCCGGAAAGGGTCAAAACAGCCCCTCGAAACTCAAGATGGCGGTTGCAGGGCGGTTGAGGATCAGTCGAAGAGCGGTTCAAACGCAAATGTGAACAATGCCACATGTGATTGGGCGGGTCGCTGCACGCCGATTTTCGGGGGTGCAGGGGAATGGCGGAATATCAATGAAAAACCCTATATCTAGGTTTGTTATGTGACACGCGCCACTACATATAGTGCCTTGATTTCAAATCACACCGCTGTAATATGGCCTTCGCTTCACTGTTCATCAGAACCACATCAAGGGGAGTCGCCATGACCGTCACCGTGTTCACCAAGCCGCATTGCCCGCAGTGCGATGCCACCAAGCGCCAGCTCACCAAGCTGGGTGTGCCGTTTGAAACCGTGGACCTGACGCAGAACCCCTCCACCCTTGAGCAGCTGCAGGCCGCCGGTTTCCAGCAGGCTCCGGTGGTCATCACGCCGGACAACTCCTGGACCGGCTACCGCCCCGACCTGATTCGCGAAGTCGCCCAGCAGGTGGCCGCCGACAACCGCGCCGCCGCCACGGTGTCCGCGTGAGTCTGAGCCAGCCCGAATTCGCGGCCGAAGGCAAGACGATCGGCGCATTGGTCTACTTCTCGTCGGCCTCCGAAAACACCGCACGGTTCGTGGCCGGATGCCGTTTGCAGGACGAAGGCATCAACGTCTACCGCATCCCGTTGCGGGCCGCCGACCCGGCGCTAAACGTCCGCGAACCGTACGTCATCATGGTGCCCACCTATGGCGGCGGCGTGGTCAAGAAAGCAGTGCCGATTCAGGTCAAACGCTTCCTCAACGATCCAGCCAACCGCGAGTGGATTCGCGGCGTCATCGCCTCAGGCAACACCAATTTCGGTGAGGCCTACTGTGCCGCCGGAGACATCATCGCCGCCAAATGCAAGGTGCCCTACCTCTACCGTTACGAACTCATGGGCACCCCGGAAGACACTGCCGCCGTGCGAAACGGCCTCGTCCGCTTCTTCACCGAACAGTAAATCTTGACCCCCTCGAGGTATTGGCTCCCCTCTCCGAGGGGAGCTGTCAACGAAGTTGACTGAGGGGAGCAACTGTCTGAGTAAACACACTTCTGCCATATTCCAAGGATTTCCAATGACTGACCTCACCGCCACCGGCCTGCCGCTCGACAATACTGCCGACACCGCAGCGGAACAGTACGACCCGGCGCACGATTACCACGCGCTCAACGCGATGCTCAACCTCTATGACGCCGACGGCAAGATCCAGTTCGACAAAGACAAGGCCGCCGAACGCGAATACGTGACAGGGCACGTGGCCACCAACAGCAAGCGGTTCGCCTCCACCGCCGAGCGTCTCGAATACCTGATCAGCAACCAGTACTACAACCCTGCGGTCTTCAACCAGTACTCCGCTGAATTCCTCGACCGCATCTACGAGCACGTGGAATCCGCCGGCTTTGAGTTCGGCACTTTCCTTGGTGCGTTCAAGTTCTACACGTCCTACGCGCTCAAGACGTTCGATGGTCGCCTCTATCTTGAGGACTTCCCGCAGCGTTGCGCCGCTGTGGCCCTGGAGCTCGCCGCCGGCAATGAGCAGCAGGCCATCGAATACGCCGACGAAATGCTTGCCGGCCGCTTCCAGCCCGCCACCCCGACCTTCCTGAACCTCGGCAAGGCCCAGCGTGGCGAACCGGTCAGCTGCTTCCTGGTGCGCATCGAAGACAACATGGAGTCGATTTCGCGCGGCATCAACGCGGCCCTCCAGCTCTCCAAGCGCGGCGGTGGCGTGGCCCTGCTGCTGAGCAACCTGCGCGAGCTCGGCGCCCCGATCAAGCACATCGAGAACCAGTCCAGCGGCGTGATTCCGGTCATGAAGCTGCTGGAGGACTCCTTCTCCTATGCCAACCAGCTCGGCGCACGTCAGGGCGCGGGCGCGGTGTACCTCAACGCCCACCACCCTGATATCCTGCGCTTCCTGGATACCAAGCGAGAGAACGCGGACGAGAAGATCCGCATCAAGTCGCTGGCTCTTGGCGTGGTGATTCCGGACATCACGTTCGAACTGGCCAAACAGAAGGCCCAGATGGCCCTGTTCAGCCCGTACGACGTGGAGCGCGTGTACGGCAAGCCGTTCGCCGACATCTCCGTTACCGAGCATTATGACGAGATGGTGGCCGACGACCGCATCAAGAAGACCTACATCGACGCCCGTAAGTTCTTCACCACCATCGCCGAACTGCAGTTCGAATCCGGCTACCCGTACATCGTGTTCGAGGACACGGTCAACCGCGCGAACCCGATCGAAGGCCGCGTGACCATGTCCAACCTGTGCTCGGAAATCCTGCAGGTTCAGGAGCCGAGCGCATACAACGAGGACCTCACGTATGCGCATGTCGGCCGCGACATCTCCTGCAATCTGGGTTCGCTCAACATCGCCAAGGCGATGGATGGCGGCTTGGGCCACACGGTGGAGACGGCGATCCGCGCACTCACCTCGGTGGCCGAGCACACCAGCATCAACGCGGTGCCTTCGATTCGCCGCGCCAATGAGGAGGGCCATCGGCCTCGGCCAGATGAACCTGCACGGCTTCCTGGCCCGCGAAGGCATCCACTACGGCTCCGAAGAAGGCCTCGACTTCACCGACATGTACTTCATGACGGTCGCCTACCACGCCTACCGCGCCTCGCACGCGCTCGCCGTGGAGCATGGCCGCGCGTTCGCCAGCTTCGCTACGAGCGACTACGCCCACCCGGCCGGCCAGGGCAACTACTTCGACAAGTACACCGATGGTCGTCGTTCGCTCACCCCGCGCACCGAACGGGTCCGTGCGCTGTTCGAGCAGTACGGCATCGCGATTCCGACTGCGGCCGATTGGGAGGCCCTGCGCGACGCGATTCTGAAGGATGGCATTTACAACCAGAACCTGCAGGCCGTGCCACCCACCGGCTCGATCTCATACATCAACCATTCCACGAGCTCGATTCACCCGATCGCCTCCAAGATCGAGATTCGCAAGGAAGGCAAGATCGGGCGCGTGTACTACCCGGCCGCCTACATGACCAACGACAACCTTGAGTACTATAAGGACGCCTACGAGATTGGCTGGAAGGCCATCGTCGACACGTACGCCGAGGCCACCCAGCACGTGGATCAGGGACTGTCGCTGACGCTGTTCTTCCCGGACACCGCCACCACCCGCGACCTCAACAAGGCTCAGATCTACGCCTGGCGCAAGGGCATCAAAACCCTCTACTACATCCGCATCCGCCAGCAAGCCCTGGAAGGCACTGAGGTCCAAGGCTGCGTCTCCTGCATGCTCTGATCGTTCGATGGAGCGTATACCGCCTTTCTTCGGCACTCGACGTACCTTCGTACGCCTTCGGCCTCAGACGGCGGTCTCCGCACGCATTGAACAACCAGAGAGCCGTTGTTACTCCCCTCACTCGGCTAACGCCGACAGCTCCCCTCAGAGAGGGGAGCTGGCCGCGAAGCGGACTGAGGGGGGCTCCACCATCTAAGGAACCAACAATGTCACGAACCGTCTATAGAGCACTGCTCCGGCTGACCGCGCCGGAGGAGTTCGAAAACAAGCCCGCCGACAACTCCCAAGACGAGTAATACAAAGGAATCCCCATGGCACCGATTTCCATTCCGCGCAAACCGCTGAAACTCATCGACCGCGTCTCCGCAATCAACTGGAACCGCCTCGAAGACGAGAAAGACCTTGAGGTCTGGGACCGCCTGACCGGCAACTTCTGGCTGCCCGAAAAAGTTCCCGTCTCCAACGACATCCCCAGCTGGCAGAAGATGACCGAGGACGAGCACACGCTCACCATGCGCGTCTTCACCGGCCTGACCCTGCTTGACACCATCCAGGGCACGGTCGGCGCCGTCTCCCTGATTCCGGACGCGCTCACCCCGCACGAGGAGGCCGTGTACACCAACATCGCCTTCATGGAATCCGTGCACGCCAAAAGCTACTCGTCCATCTTCTCCACCCTGTGCTCCACCGAGCAGATCGATGCCGCATTCGACTGGAGCGAGAACAATGAGTTCCTGCAGAAGAAGGCGGAGATCGTGCTCGACTATTACGAGGGCGACAACCCATACAAGCGCAAGGTGGCCTCCACCCTGCTCGAGTCCTTCCTCTTCTACTCCGGCTTCTATCTGCCGATGTACTTCTCCGCGCACGCCAAGCTGACGAACACCGCCGACGTGATTCGTCTGATCATCCGCGATGAGGCCGTCCACGGCTACTACATCGGCTACAAGTACCAGAAGGGCATCGCCCAGCTGAGCGATGCCGAGCGTCTGGATCTGCAGGACTACACGTACGACCTGCTCAACGAGCTGTACGACAACGAAGTGGAGTACACCCAGTCGCTGTACGACTGCGTGGGCCTGACCGATGACGTCGAGAAGTTCCTGCGGTACAACGGTAACAAGGCGCTGATGAACCTCGGCTACCCGGCTTTGTTCCCGGCTGAGATTTGCGATGTGAACCCCGCGATCCTGGCCGCCCTGAGCCCGAACGCCGACGAAAACCACGACTTCTTCTCCGGCTCCGGCTCCTCCTATGTGATGGGCAAAGCCGAAGAAACCGATGACGACGACTGGGACTTCTAAGGGTTTCGCGGTCCGCGAACCCGCAGCGCCGCCGCGTTCGCACGGCGGCGCTACGCTGGAGATATGGAACAGGATCCGTTGGTCAGCATCATTATTCCGGTATATAAGGTCGAGAAGTTCCTCGACGAATGCGTGGCGTCCGTTGCCGCGCAGACGTACGCCAATCTGGAGATTCTGCTGGTCGACGACGGCTCGCCCGACAATTGCCCGGCCATGTGCGACGCCTGGGCCGCCCGCGACCCGCGCATACGCGTGATTCACAAGCCCAACGGCGGCCTGTCCGACGCCCGCAACTCCGGTATCGCTGAGGCTATCGGCGCGTACATATACTTCGCCGATTCCGACGACACCGTGGCACCCACGTTGGTGGAGGACTGCCTGAACGCCATGCGTGAATACGATGCCGATCTGGTGATGTTCCAGTTCGACACCATCTCCGAGAACAACAAGCCGCTGCTGTCCAACTATCGCCACAACGACTTCACCGAGGTGCAGGTCCTGACCCCGGTCGAGGTCATCAAAAAGCAAGTCAAGGCTGAGATTGACGGCTATTTCTGGGCCTTCCTGGCACCCGCCTCCACCTATCAGGGCACCGGATTCTCCTTCCCGGTGGGTCGCAAAATCGAGGATCTCTCCCGTATCTGCAACGTGATCGGCGAGGCCACGCGCGTGGTCCGTCTGCCCAAGGCGCTGTACCACTACCGCATGCGCGAGGGGTCGATTACCGCCAGCTGGGATCCGCAGCTCACCCGCGACTGGACCCGCGCCGCCGACGACCGCGAGGAATACATCGTCCACCGATTCCCCGAGCTCAAGGGCTTCATGACGCTGCAACAGCTGAATTTTTTTGCCAACCTCGATTACGAGACCATGCGCCAGTCGCTGATCGCCGGGCTCAAGATCGATCCCGAGGACGCCGACGCGCTTCGTCGCCGCATCGAGGGCCTGACCAAGTCCGCCGATGAGGGCGATGAGCCCGTACCGGAAACGTTGCGTGAGTTGCTCGGACTGCTCAAGCTGGGCATCGCCAAGGTGGCCGATGGCACGTTCGATAAGGCCGATGGCAGCGGTACTGATGGCGATGCCGAGAACGATGACGTAACGCTGGCCGACCGTTTCCGCGACATGCGCGAGGACTGGCGCCAGCTGCGCATCCAGCGCATCGAAGACGCCGAGGAGCGTAAGGCCGAGCGCAAAGCCGCCCGCAACGGCGTCACCTTCGAGTCTGTGTCGCATTAGTCGGCGACTGATGGAATCCGTCAGTTCGGGAAGAGCAGGCCTGCTCTACGCCGGGCGTGCCGGTTCGCACGTTCGAGAAACAGGCGTGTCATGGGCCGAACCACACAACACCCCCAGAAACGCCCATAAAGTTAACTACATTTTCAGACACGCCACTTGCCTTGGTCCACGGTCCGTGTATAGTAGTTCTCGGCTCAACGAAGAGAACCTTCACTGAACCGGAAAAAAAGTAAACGCTGAAGCTTGCAGTTTCCGAAAGCAAAGTTGTACGTCGGTGGCGAGGGCGGAAGCGCAGTAAAGAACAAATCCCTTTACAACGGATCGTGAGGCACGTACCTGCCTCTGAAAGGATTAGTAATTATGGCAGAAGTCGTTTTCGACCACGTCACTCGTATCTACCCGGGCAACGATAAGCCCTCCGTGGATGATCTGAATCTTGATATCAAGGATGGCGAGTTCCTCGTCCTCGTTGGCCCTTCTGGCTGTGGTAAGTCTACGACCCTTCGTATGCTCGCCGGCCTGGAAGAGGTCAACAAGGGCCGCATCCTCATTGGTGGCAAGGATGTCACCACGATGCAGCCGAAGGACCGCGACATCGCAATGGTGTTCCAGAACTACGCTCTGTACCCGCACATGACCGTTGCCGACAACATGGGCTTCGCCCTGAAGATCGCCGGCACTCCGAAGGACGAGATTCGCAAGCGCGTCGAGAAGGCCGCTGAGATTCTCGACCTGACCGAGTACCTCGACCGCAAGCCGAAGGCTCTGTCCGGTGGTCAGCGTCAGCGTGTGGCCATGGGACGTGCAATCGTCCGTGAGCCGAAGGTCTTCCTCATGGATGAGCCGCTGTCCAACCTCGACGCCAAGCTCCGTGTCCAGACCCGTACCCAGATCGCTGCTCTGCAGCGCCAGCTGGGTGTCACCACCCTGTACGTGACCCACGATCAGACCGAGGCCCTGACGATGGGCGATCGCATCGCCGTCATCAAGCTCGGTATCCTGCAGCAGGTCGGCGCCCCGACCGAGCTGTACGATCGCCCGGCCAACGTCTTCGTCGCCGGCTTCATCGGCTCCCCGTCGATGAACCTGAACACCCACCCGGTGGTCAACGGCAAGGCGAAGATCGGTGAGGACACCGTGGACCTGCCGGCTGAGGCCGTCAACAAGCTCACCGCCGAAGACAACGGCCAGATCGTGGTCGGCTTCCGTCCTGAGGACGCTGGCCTGGCCCCGGCTGACGACCCGAACGCCTTCTCCCTGAAGGTTGTGAACGTCGAGGATCTGGGCTCCGATGGCTACATCTACGGCAACATCATCACCGATGGCTCCGCCGCTGAGGCTTCCCAGGTCATGTCCGACCAGAACAAGCTCACCACGATTCGTGTGAATCCGCGTGCGCTGCCGAAGGTTGGCGCGACCGTCAAGATCAAGATCGACCCGGCCAAGATGCACCTGTTCGCTCCGTCGACTGAGCTGCGTCTGAACTAATAGATACTTGGCGAGGTCTAATCGCTTCGTCAACCATTAAACGAGGTTATTCTCTTCCTCTCTTATGACCTCGTTGGAAAAGCCCTGCATAGCTGCGGGGCTTTTCTTTTTGCCTAGAAAACGTACGCTAACCGGCCCTCGCAAATGAACATTTTCTAGTTTTTCGACAACTTTTTCCTAGAAAGGGGGGTATAGTTGTGTGCAGTATCCCCCCCCCCGAAAAGGGGGGTGCGAATCTATGAGGGGAAACGATGGGCTCGAAATTAAAGCTCGGCCGTTGCAGGTTTAACGGAGGAGCAGAACAGGAACTTGGACAGCATCGCCATGTCTTGCGGCGCTGCCTTGCTTCGGTTATCGCTGTTTCCCTGTCTACTGTGTGCATGGTGCCTGCGGCATATGCCCAGGACGTAGATGATGTAAATGGTTCCTCTAACTCCGTAATTCTTGGGGGGGGGAGGATAATACTGTCGTAGCTGCTCCTTCTGCTCGCAATGTCAATGTTGACGATAAGACGTCAGAAGAGGCCAATACATCAAACGGTGCGCCAGCACCTTCTGAAACGAATCAGGAAGTCCAGCAAGATTCATCTTCTTCATCTTCCACTACCGGTGGTTCTTCCGAATCCTCAAATGGTGAGGCAGGCAACAAGGCGGATGCCGCAGCAGGGGCTGCTGCTGGCGATTCCGCTAATGACGGAACCCAAACGCAGGCTCCGACTGATACTTCTTCTCAAGGTGCCAAGAACGATTCTTCGACTGAGGCGGATCAATCGCCGGCGAAGGCCAATGTGCAGGTCGCCGCGACGGCGCTTGGCGGCCGTGACTTTGAAGGTCAGGTCACCAAGGAGATCAACGGCAAGACCTACATCCTGATCGGCAACGAGCAGCAGCTGCGTGCGATTGGTTCCGGCAAGAAGGTTATTGGCCGTATCAACAAGGTCAAGCAGACCTGCACCGGGCAAGGACTCTCTGGCTACCACTGGGTAGATGGCGCGTCGTCCACTGAATACGCCGGTGACGCCGATCTTGCCGATTCGGATACCTTGCGCAATGCTGATGCCTCCGACTATGACAATTCGCTGGCGATATGTCGTACGAAAGTGGACGCTGATAAGACCCGCACCAGGTATTACGGCGTGGGTGCTGATGGTACGCAAGCGGACTACTCTGCCGCCAACACTGGTCTGACATATTCGGCCGATGCGAATTATCTGATCTTCCGTGACATCGATTTGTCCAAGAACGCGGCGGATACCGCCAGTACTGAGTGGACTCCGCTCATGTTCTCCGGCACCATGCTCGGCGCGGTCTCCAACAGCGCAGACGCTGTGGCTAGCCTGTGGAAGGCTGTCGGCGCGGATGGCGCAAGCGTGGAGCATACCACAGCAGCTCGGCCGGTCATCAGCCATGTGGTCGTCAATCAACAGGGCAAGCAGCTGGACGTCAGCAAGCAGCAGGGCATCGGCTTCTTCGCCTCGATCACGAACAAGACCGTGATGAACAACACCAGTCTGGGCAGCGCCGGTACGGCCGTGGTGTCGAACCTCAAGCTGCAGGACGTGTCTGTGACGAATCAGGCAAGCAAGTCATATATTCCGCCGACACTGCTCGGCACACTCACTTCGGCAGTGGGTGGACTTTTGGATCTTCTGCTTAAGGCGTTGAAACTGCTGACATTCGGACAAGTAAATCTTGACCTCAATCTTCAAGGTCTGCTCACCCTGCACAAAGACAATCCTTCCAATCTCGCCACGGGTGCGTTCGCCGGCCGTATTTACGGCGATGCCAAGGTCACGGATTGTGAAGTGGCGGATGTTTCGGTATCCAGCGTAAGCCGTATGACCGGTGGTTTCGTGGGATATGTTGAGGGCGCAACCCGATACGATGCGGTCTCCGGCATCGTGGGAACGCTCACCAATGTACTCTCGAAGATCTTGGGTGTCATCCCATTCCTCGGGCTGGGCGATTTGGTGAACTGGTTGCTGTCCGGCACGCTCGGACTGAATGCCTTGATTCCGGTCGGCTACTACAACCCGGTCATCTCGAACAGTTCGGTGAACGGGTTCAAAAAGAACGTGGTGATCGGCAACAAGAATAATCCGCAAGCCGGCGGCTTCGTCGGTGCACAGATTGGCGCAATCATCGAGAACTCCTCGGTGACGAGCACGAACGGTTTCACCGTGCGGGCAACGCAATACGCCGGTGGCTTCGCCGGAATAAGCCGCAATGGCAATGTAGGTGGTCTGCTCAACTCGCTTGGTATTGATTTGCTGTCTGCACTGCGTCCGCAGAGCCTCATCGAGAACAGCAACCTGACCGTCGACGGCGATGGCAAGGTCACTGTATCTGCCACGGACTATGCCGGTGGATTTAGCGGCGCGATGGCCAATGCCTACGCGGTCAATAATACGATTTCAGCCACGGCTGCCGTGTCTACTGACAAATCCCACGCCGGAGGATTCACCGGATTTGCCTCCGTGGGATGGGGCCTAGAACTCGGCATGGATGATGCCACGAACGCATCGCTGCTGAAACAACTCACCAAGGCTGTGGCCAAGCTGCTGAGCGGCAGCGGTAGTGGTGCGGGAGAACTGCTGTCCATCGTTGGCGTGAATCCCTCCGTGATTCTCGGCACGCAGATGAAGGGCTCCTTCACCGTTAAGGCTGGTGGCGATTACGCGGGCGGTCTCGTGGGAGAAGGATCGGGCACGGTGATCGGCGACTCCTCGCAGGATCATCTGCAGAACCTCACGTTCTGGAAATACAACAATCCCCGTGGGCTCCCTCAGCAGCGCTCCACTGCCATCAACGGTCTTGAATCAGTCAGCGCCGGCGGCTCCTACGCGGGCGGCATCGCCGGCAATCTGCAACCGACCACAGTGGCTGGGTTGCTCAACAGTGTGGTGAAAATTGGCGATATCGCCACGCTCAAGAAGTTCGACCAGTTTGCCCCGTTCACCGTGGAGAACGTGACTGTTGCTGCCCCGGCATCCGGCTTGACAGTGACGGCTGGCTCATACTATGCGGGCGGTGCCATCGGATGCGCCACCGGTGGTGACGTGACCAACACCAACCTCACTAATCTGGCCACGGTCACGGCCAAGGGAGAAGCCGGCGGTTTCATCGGCTTCTCCGGACCGGGCGACGCCGTTGGCGCCGGCGGCCTTAATGTGCTTGGGCTTATCAAGCTATCCGGTCTGCTATCGGTTGCCCAATATTCTTCGGTTGCAGTCACTGCATCGAATGTGAACGGCATCGCCAACGGATTCACGGTCAAGGCGACCGGCAAGAACGAGAACAACGAGACCACCGATTACGCTGCGGGCGGCTTCTACGGCCAGGCCAACAGCACCAAGACCCGCGAAAGCCATGTGACGAACCTCAAGTCGGTCACGGCCGATACCAGCACATCCGATGGCATAGCGGGTGGCTTCGTGGGCTTCTCCACCACCGGCGGCCTCGCCGACGCACTTAGCAACGCCGATGATTCCAGCGTATTGGACAACCTCATCAAGGGCGGACTGCTGTCCGTGAACGACCTGCTCGGTGCCATGCCGTATCTGATTCCAAGCTATACGGATACCACTGTGTCGTATGTCAACGGTGGTTACGTCGAAGGTGATATCGCGGGAGGCTACGCCGGCAATTTCCAAAGCGGCAAAGTCAATCAGTTCGATAAGAAAGATCTCGAGAACGACCCAACACTGGCAGACGTGCAGTCCCGCGTCCAAGCCAACCCCGTGGCTGTTGTCAACCTCGACCATGTGACCGGCGGCGCATACGCGGGCGGTTTCGGCGGCAAGGTCGTTTCCGGCGCACTCGCTTCGGCTGGTAACGGCGGTCTGAGTCTGCTCGGCAAATTCGGTACGGTGGATCTCGCCAACCTGCTGCAGGTGGTGCAGGGCTATGTGCCGTTCATCTCCTACGCAGGTGTGCATTCCGATGCCACCACCGTGGAGACCACCAGCGGCAACAAGATTTCCGACCCGGATGATCCCGGCTTCACCGTCTCCGCCACCCGACTTGACCAATCCGATACGCAATCCGGTTCCGCCGGCGGCTACATCGGCTACGGTTCCGGTGTGCAGGTGTCCCATTCCAGTGTCACTCAACTGCGCCACACCGATGTCAAGGCACCGAAGAATCTGGAAACCACCGGATCAATCGACGACACCTATCTGAGCAAAGACAGCTCGTATGCAGTCACTGCCGCGCGGTATGCCGGTGGCTATATCGGCAAAATGGATATCGGCTCGGCAGCAGCCGTGGGCGGCGGCCTGAGCCTGCTCGGCCAGAACGTCAATCTCAACGACGTGCTGGATGTGCTCAACATTGTCGTTTCGACCATCGAGCACTCCGACGTGACCGGCGGCATCGGCGGATACTCCGTGCTGGCCAGCACCGCAGACCATAGGAACGCCAACAACAAGCCCGATCCACTGGGCATGGCCGGCGGCTTCGCCGGAGACATCGAAGGCGGCCATATCCAGGACTCCAGCTCGCACGAGTTCGTGTACATCATCGGCCAGGTATCGGCCGGCGGCTACGTGGGCACCATGCAGCCGGGAGCCGTGGCGAACGTACTCGGCGACGGCAGCGTGCTCAAGAAGCTCGTCAACCTCGACAACCTGCTCTCGCTCGTGCAGGACTTCGTGCCGACGATTCGCAACAGCTCAACCGATGCCGCAGTGTGCGGCGGCGCGGTGCGCGCACAGGCGGCATCGGATACAACCACACGCCGCGGCATGGCCGGCGGCTATGCAGGTCGTAACCGCGGCGGCCATATCTGGGGCAACAACACCGCAGCATGGAAGCAGGAGAACACCGACGGCAAATACAACGGGCCGCAACGCGTAGCCTATGCCGCGCGCATCCGCAGCGTATACGGTGCCGAAATCGCCGGCGGCTACACCGGCTTCATGGACGCGGCCGATACCGCTGAAGGCGGTTCGCTCTCCTTGCTCGGCGGTCTCATCAAGGCCGGCAACCTCGCCGGCGTGCTGTCCGTGGTCTATCCGACTGAGGAGCACACGAAGGTCACCGGTCCGCTGCGCAATATGAGCTATGACCAGTGGAAGACCTGGGTCGATAATATCGGCAAGTACGGTGCGTATGGCAAGGAATTCACCGAGGTAGCTACGGGCGACGGTGCGGGTTCCGTTACCGACCAGGAGTCCTTGGATAAGTTCCTCGAATCCTACATCTTCGGATTCAACGTCGTCGCCGGTCGTGCGGAGTATCGGACTGGCGCGAACCTGCATGATTCCGGCGTCGCCGGCGGACACGTCGGTCTGATGCGCACCGGTACGATCACCGATGGCCAGTCGATGGATGTCAAGACCGTTTCGGCTATGCGCGCGGCGGGCGGCTACGCGGGCACGATAGAATCCGGCTCGGCATCCTCGTTCGGCTCCATCCAACTATTCGGAGACAAAGGCATCAAGTTTGATCTGGGTCAGATGCTCGACGTGGCACAGGTATTCGTGCCTGTCATCAAATCCTCGAGCGTGGCCGGCTACCGCAAGGGTATGAAAATCACGGCCGCCGGCGAAGACATCACGCACGGCACCGGCAATGCCGGTGGTTACGTGGGTCTCGCGGTTGGCGGCCAGATTTGGGGCGATCTTGATCAGAACGGCCAGAAGCTTGCTGATGGTGTCACCGCTGCCGGTGCCAACGTCTCCAACCTGCGCAAGGTGGAAGGACGCAACAATGTCGGCGGATTCATCGGCGTGGCCACTGCCGGTGCGGTCGCAGATGTGGATACCAATGCATCCGAGGGATTCCTACAAGGAATCCTCGACTCGCTGGTATCGAACCCGGCAAGTCTGGTCAGCGTATTGCAGGCCACGGTTACGACGATTCGCGGTGCGCATGTGAGCTCGGATGACCCGGCATGGGGATACACGGTCGACGGCGCATATGAGAGCAAGGACGATAAGGGTAATACCACAACCAAGTATGCCCTGAACGCCGGCGGTTTCGCCGGCTCGCTGCAGGCCGCGATCCTCGGTGACAAGGATTCCGCCAAGGGCACCGGCAGTGAAGTGGATACTGCCAAGGACTCAGCCGCGCTTACAGTCACCGGGTTGCGCGCCGTTGAAAGTGGACAATACGCGGGCGGCTTCTTCGGCCTTGCCGATGTGTCCAGCGTCGCCTCCGTCGGCGGCGGCGAAGCTGGCAAGGGCCAGAACACCAACCTGCTGCTCAAACTGCTCAAGGTCGGCAACGTGGGTGTGCTCGAAGCGTTCCGCACCTTCATCTACGACGGTCAGGTCAACGGCGTGAGCGACGGCATCCAGATTGTCGCCCATGATTCCACCACAAAGGGCATGCTTGACTCGAAGCGTTACACCGGTGCGGCCGGTGGCTTCGGCGGTGGACTGATCAATGGCTCTGTCAAGCAGTCCGCGGTCACCAACCTCAACAGTGTGACCGGCGTGAACTACGTGGGCGGCTTCATCGGGCATCTTGGCAAATCCGGCACGGTCGCTGCCGACAACGCACAACTCGGCACGGATGCGCTCAATCTGCTCGGTGCCACGGCCGGCGTACTTGACATCTGGGGCTCGCACGTTGGCGATTCACATGTCACCGGCATTCCGGACGGCTACACCGTCACCGCCACACACCATGGCGACGATTACGGCAAAGCCACCGACAAGGCCACTGGACGCGAGGTCGCGGGCGGATTCGTCGGCTACGCGGACCTGGCCCGAGTAAAGGGCTGCACGTCTGACAATCTCAAGAAGGTCACCAGCGGCGAGATCGCCGGCGGATTCGTCGGCGAAACCAGCCGCGCCTATCTGGTCGATACGCAGGTCAACTCGGTACTCGTGGAACTGCTCCTGCAAGTGGTGAACGCGCTGGTCAAGCTCCTATACCTCGACAAGGTGGAACAGGTCGGCGTTATTGACTTGGGCAAGTGGTTCCCGGCTATCTTCGGCAAGGTATTCGACCTCAAGGTGCTCTCGGAAGGCAATGTGCTGTACGTGAACCTGTTCGGGCTGAAGGTGAGCGTCGCCCTGTCCAAGGCCGACGCCGAAAACCAGCAGCAGACCGACGTGGCGATCGTCACCATCGGCGACAGCGTCATCAAACTGCCCTGCAGCAAGAACGGCATCGACATGGATGGGTCAGGTAGCAACCTGACCGTCCAACTCATCAAGGGCAACCGCACCCGCGTGGAACAGTCCACCGTGACGGGCATCGCCAGCGGCTATGACGTGTTCGGTGGTGGAGCGACTCAGGATACCGACGGCATGAAAGACCTTTCCACAGGCCACGCGGGCGGTTTCGCCGGACTGAACGACGAGGGCGTGCTGGCAGACGACCACATGGTCTACGCCGACACGATCCGCGGCACCAGCGGACTGGTCGACCCGTTCTCGAACACCAAACTCAAGTCCGTATGGGACTTCAACACCATGAGCGACATCCTCGGACCGGTCGATGAAGGCAACGGCGGCAAGGCATACAACACCTATCGCATCTACCGCAAGGCGGCCGCGAACGCCGGTGAGGCCCGCACCTCCGCACAGGACGGCAACAAGATCTTCTCGCGGAAGAACACGGCAGACGATGCGCTGCACACCAGACTCGATCGCTGGGAAGTGAAGCTGTTCGACGTGGTCAACACATACGACAGCGGCGCTGTGCACAGTGGTGCATCCGGCGACACTGGTGCCACATGGGTCGGCATCAAGGACGCCGTGACTGTGGCTGGTGGCAGCAGCACAAAGCTCGATGCCTACCAGTCCCCAGCCAAGGCAGTGCTCATGCTTGACGTGCCCGTATCCGACAACAACGGCGGACTCACCCCCGAACCGGACGACGGCCAGGACCCATGCGGCAAGGACGGCTGCAAGACCGTGGACCTCACCCTGCAGAAAGTGTGGCGCAACGGCCAGCTGGAACGCCCCGACGCCATCACCCTCGAGGTGACCGCCACGTACACGAATGCGGCGGGCGAACAGGTCAAGGCCGGGAAGCTCGAATGCTTCAAGGACGACTGCGCCACCGAGGAGCGGACCAACCCGTTCACGGTGACCATGACCGCCAAGGAGAACGGCTCCGCGTGGAGCGACACGTGGCGCACGAAGCTCACCGGCCTGCCGGTCGCCTTCGTTGATAAGGGTTCCGGCCCGAACGGCGAGGACGTGACGCGCTACTACACGTACACCGTCAAGGAGCTCAACATGACCTACGCCTCCGGCGACACGGACGGCAACGCCGAGACGAAGACCCCGGCCGAGGCCGGTTACTCGGTGTCCGTCAAGTACGGCACGGACAAGGACGGCAAGTACGTGGCCACCGTCACGAACTTCTCGCCCCTGCCCGAGACCGGCGGCAACGGCACGCTCCTGTTCGTCATGCTCGGCGTGCTCATGCTCGCCCTCGGCACCGCATGGTACCTGCGCGCCAACCGCATGGAACCGGCCGCGGCCGGGGGAGCGGGCGCGGGAACCGCGCTGCCGGTCGGCCGCAAACGCGGTCGGCACACCCGATAACCAGACTTCCCGCCGTCGCACGGCGGCGGGGCAACCAATGTAACCAACTCGAACCGGCCCCGACCGGGACCGGTGCAGTACAGAGAAAGGAACAGTGATGAAGTCACTAATCAGGAATGTAGCGGCGGGGG
>OLQN01000645.1_pt1 | contig 29302 bp, 17 predicted proteins | sample 1673181 | NCBI WGS metagenome assembly OLQN01 (sample SAMEA3136763, study PRJEB25190) | human gut metagenome | biome: human gut; feature: human-associated habitat; material: faeces | place: Austria | collected 2013
CGCGTCGGGAAAATAAGGCAATGTTCATACACTAAATAAAGGCTCACAGACAGCAGTATTTACACTTCTGTCTGTGAGCCTTTCCTTAATGCCCCGACGCGAGACGCGTCGCCCCCATTAGTGGTAGCGTTTGGAGCTTGCGACTTGTTTGTGCTTGAGATTAGCACATTGTCATATTAGCATATTCCCAACTGCGCTGCCACGTCACACAGCTCGTCGTACCACGCCTGTCCGAAACGGCGAATGAGCGGGTCCTTTAAGAACTGGTATATGCGCAGATTGAGCTCGCGACCTTTCTTTACGGCCGCGTGGCACACACTCCAGCGGTGGTAGTGCAGACCACTCGTACCGTTGCTGAAACGCTTTTCGCGTATGGGGTAAAGGGCGCACGATATGGGTTTGCACCAGGCGGTGCGTCCCTCGCGATAAGCCTTGTCGGTGGCACAATAACAGCAGCCGTCGGCACCATAGCAGGTGAACACACAGTCGCGGCCATTGACAATGCTCGTAACGAGGTCGCCCTCGCTGTCGGTGTAGGCCACACCCTGATGGTCGATGGTGGCTTGTGCCTTGGCGCTGAGCTGCGGCCATACGTCGTCGAGCACACTCTCAAGCTGACCCACCTCGTCGAGGGTGAGCGGGGCACCACTGTCGCCCTCAACGCAGCACTGGCCCTTGCAGGCGTCGAGGTCGCAGCAAAAGCATTCGGTTAATATGTCGGACGACAGCAACACGTCGCCCACTTGTATGATTGGTGGTATACGTTGATCCATAATTTGTGTGTGTTTGGTTAACGGGGTGACAGGTTAACGGGTTAACGAGTTAACAAGTAAGTATGCCATACATTGCTTGTTATGTTAAGCTGAATGGCGGGAAGCCTGAAAAAGCTATGCAAACTTACCTGTTAACCCGTCAACTTGTAAACTTGTCAACTTGTTAACTTGTCAACTCATGTGCGTTACCAGTTAATAGGCGATATGCCATGTTTGATAAGGTAGTCGTTGCACAGAGTGAAGTGGTGATTGCCAAAAAAGCCGTGGTAGGCCGACAGGGGCGAGGGGTGTGCCGAGCACAGCACAAGGTGGCGCGAGCGGTCGATTACCTGGCCTTTCTTTTGTGCATAGCTGCCCCAGAGTATGAATACGAGGTGATCGCGCTGGGCAGAGAGCTGGCGTATGACGGCATCGGTAAATGTCTCCCAGCCGTGGCCGGCATGCGAGGCGGCCTGGTGCTCGCGCACGGTGAGGGTGGCGTTGAGCAGCAGCACGCCCTGCTCGGCCCAGCGGCGCAAACTGCCTGTGGCGGGCATGGGACGGCCGGTGTCGGCCTCAATCTCCTTGAATATGTTGACCAACGACGGGGGCATGCGCACACCGTCTTTGACCGAGAAGCACAGACCTTCGGCCTGTCCGGGACCATGGTAGGGGTCTTGACCGATGATGACAACCTTTACCTGTGGGAAGGGACAGAGATTGAAGGCGTTGAATATCTCGTTGCCGGGAGGATAGCACGTGCCTTGGGCATATTCGTGGCGCACAAAGTCGGTGAGTTGCTTGAAGTAGGGTGCATCGAACTCGCTCTGCAGCTGTGCGGCCCACGAGGGGTGTATCTTTACATTCATAATGTGCAAAGGTAGCTATTATGACACGAAAAAGGCGCACTGCAGGTTTGGTTTCTTGCAGTGCGCCATGTGTTTTGTGCGGTTGGGTGTTTAGTTCTCGGCGGCAGCGGTGTCGTCGTCATCGCTCCAACCGGCACTGTCCCATTCCTTTTTGTTGCTCCAGCGGTCGTCGGTTGAGCCGCCAGACACGTTCATCAGTATGCTTTCGTCGAGCCCAAGCTGGTAAATCTGCATGGCGGGACGTATATATTGCTTTTTCATTATGTCGTTTTTGTCTTTAGTTTAAGTGTGTGCGTGCGATTACTGCGCCATGAATTTGCGTCCGCCCTTGATGTAGAGGCTGCCCTTGACGGTGCGCTGTACGCGGCGGCCGCTGAGGTCGTAGATGGGGGCGTTATCGGCGCTCTGTGCTGAAATGGCGGTGCTGATGTTTGTCACCATGCCATTGCCAAAGTTCATGGCCACGGCATTGACGGCCTCTTGCGCGGGCTTGTCGAGGTAGGCGCGGTTGGCGGGCAGCGCGGCATCGCCTGCTGCGGTGTAGAAGCCCACGTGACGGGTGACGTTGTCGCGTCCGAACACATACACTTGGCTGAGGTCGGTCATCTCGTCGTTTGTGCCTTTGAGGTCGTTGTCGATAGCATCGGCGGTGTTGACCACCTTGACGGTTACCTCGCTCACGCGCATGGCGGCTTTGAGTATGACGCCTTGGTTGGCGGGCACATTGCCCTCGATTTCTTTCATGTTGAGTTCCTTGCCATCGGCACTGAGTTTGCCGGCATAGGCTTTCACATCGTCGCCCATGATGGCAAAGTTGAATGGTGCGCATGTGGTGGCAAAGGCTGCATTGTCGGCCTCGGAGTCGTGGAGGGGGAGGACGTAGGTGGGCTCTTCAAGCAAGAAGGTGCCTGTGTTGTCGGCTGCACCATAGCTCAAAACGTAGCCGTCGGTATAAGCTATTTGATTGACGAACTCCTTAGATGCGTCCAAGTTCAAATTAGCTTTGTGCTTTGTGATTGCAAAGCCATTGGTTTTGCCGTCCGTTATCTCTTCAGTATTCCACTTTGACGAGTTGTCGCGTATATCGAACTCAAAAGCATTGCCCCACGTACCATCACTTTGCAGCGAGAGATAATTTTTACCTGCCGAACCTGTTGCATAGGCTAAGTAGCGCTTTGAACTCGTGTTATAGAACTTAAAGCCATCGAAGGGGTTACCTGTTACACACCACAAGTCGTGACGTATGTCGTTAATGGCTCGATCGTCAGCTATGCCGTGTTGTAACATGGTATTCCAGCTATTCATGTACGTATTGTTGCTATAGCTCATCACCTGACGCTTCGCTGTTGATATATTTGACTCGAAGTAGTAGAGGTGAGGATTGTTGAGGTCGGTTGTAACCTCAAATGGCAAGGTCGAAGTGCACTCTATGGTAAATGTCGCACCATTGTCTTCGGGCTTTATCTCGCCCTTTGGCGCATTAGCCTTGATAAAGTCGGGAACTGTTACTGCGGGATAAGGTTTGTAAGTATAGACGTCAAACTTCTCGGTCTTTTTGCTTTCGCCATCGTAGAGATAGTTGTAGGTGAAAGACACTTTCTCGGGGAATTGGGTGACCTCGTAAAACTCAAAGGTGATGTCGCTGCGTGTAGCAGACGTTTGTTGGTAGCCAATACTGTGCGCAGCATTGGCCTTGTCAGAGTTGCTCAGGTTTACATTGTCAACTACGTAGACTTCTTTTTCCTCCGATTTCTGCGAGAGACCGCTATAATATGTACGAGTACTATACGTTTTCAACTTGTAGCCCGAATTGCCATTCTGCTCTAAGGTAAAAGCGTTTTCGGTTTCACTCATCGGGAAGTCATTGGGCACCCATTTGTTGTCGTCGTTACCAATTAATGGTTTTCCCCCTTTTGCCTTAGCCCAATAAGTATTAGCTGTGAAACTCTGCATGGTGATTTTTCCATCGTCTTTCCTTACCACCCTCCAAAGGTAGTTGTAGTGGTCCTCGCTTAACGGGTTCTCTGTTACTACCTTCAATGCGGTGTTGTCGCTCTCGCCGTAAGCATGAGAGTTCTTATAATACACCCAAGCACCATCTGCACCTGGAATGCGGTCCGATTTCATGCGCAACATATAAACGCCCGTCTGCACATCAGTTACGGGTGTGGTTGCCACTCTTTGTGCCAGCGCACCAAATACGCAGCACGCGAGCATTGCCACCAGTGTGGCCAGTTTCTTAGTCATAGCGTTTAGTTTAGTTATTGTTGTTCTGTTCTTTCGTTTCTGTGATTTGCTGTTGTAGTCAAGCCCTCTGAGGGGCTGCCAAAACTCGGTGCAAAATTGCAGTTTTTGCGCAAAACTGCCTAAGGTAGCCCAAGTTTTTTGCGGTAATACCAATATTACCGCCACATTACCGCACAAAAGTGCATGCGCAAATAGCAAATAGCCTTTTTATGTTGTGCAACATATTTTCGGGCGCAAGCCATACCGCTTGAGGCCTCCGCGGCCCTATGGTGTACCAAAAATCCGGCAGCGGACTGCTTTTGCTTGTCCACTGCCGGATTGGTGTGTGTGATGTGTGTGCTTAATGTATGTATCTTTCGTGAGACACCATCATAGCTTTAAGGCTTTGAGCGTCTTACTTTTTAAGATAGTCGTCAAAGTAGCGTGTGATGCGCTCGTGCAGGTGTACCATGTCGTGACCCATCATGTTGTGGCCGTCGCCGGGATAGACAAAGTAGTCGGGCTGTGTGCCGGCGTCCTCACAGGCGCGGAGGAATGACAGGCTGTGCTGCATGACGCAGGTGGGGTCGTTGTAGCCTACAATTATCTGGAGACGGCCCTTGAGGTTCTTGGCCTTGTTGAGGAGCGACGACGAGGCGTAACCCTCGGGGTTCTCTTGCGGGGTGTCCATGTAGCGCTCGCCGTACATCACCTCGTATAACTTCCAGTCGATGACGGGGCCACCGGCCACACCTACTTTGAACACGTCGGGGTAAGAACACATGAGGTTGGTGGTCATGAAACCGCCAAACGACCAGCCGTGTACGCCAATGCGGTCGGCATCAACGTAGGGGAGCGACTTGAGGAACTTGACGCCCTCGAGCTGGTCCTGCATCTCGATGTCGCCAAGGTGGCGGTGGGTGCAGCTCTCGAACTCGAAACCGCGATTTTCGGAACCGCGGTTGTCAACCACAAAGATGACGTAGCCGCGCTGTGCCATGTATATCTCCCAGGGGCGGGCCAGATAGTTCCACGCTGCCTCCACATTGTGGGCGTGCGGGCCACCATACACATAGACTACTGTGGGGTACTTTTTGGCAGGGTCGAAGCCGACGGGCTTCACAAGGCGGTAGTAGAGGTCGGTTTTGCCATCGGCAGCCTTGATTTTGCCACCGCTGATTTCGGGCACATTGTAGGCTGTCCAAGGGTCGGCATCGGCGTGCAACTTGACGGCTGCTGCGGGCTGGGTGGTGCCGAGCAGGTCGTACTGGCGGAAGGTGGTAGGCGACGACCAGCGGTCGGACAGGTAGAGACCGTTCTCTGACAGGGCGGCGTAGTGTGTGCCCTGGCCATTGTCGAGGCGGGCCACCTTGCCCGTGGCCACATTCACGCTATAATTGCTGTACTGTATGGGGTTGTCTTGGTTGCTTTGGTAGATGATGCTCTTGGCCTTGGTGTTGAAGCCGAGCACACTGATTACCTCGAACTGGCCCTTGGTGAGCTGCTTGAGCTGGCGGCCGTCGGCAGAGAAGAGGTAGAGGTGGTTGTAGCCGTCGCGGCGGGTTTGCATGACAAACTTTGTGGCGTCCCACGGCAGGAACTGTATGGGGTTGCACGGCTCTACGTAGCGGGCATTGCTTTCGGTGTAGAGCACGCCCTTGCGTGCACCGGTGTGTGCGTCGTATGCCACGAGTTCGGCCTTGTCCTGTGTGCGGGGCAGCTCAAACATGTAGATGGTGCGCTCATCGGGACTCCACGCTATGTTGGTGAAATAACGGTCGGTGGGGTCGCCGGCCTGCAGGTAGACGGTTTTATCGGTGGCGGGGTTGTACACGCCCACGGTTACCTTGTGGCTGGTCATGCCGGCCATGGGGTACTTTTCGGGGGCGAGCTGGGCCACGCGGTGGTTGATGTCGACAAGGGGATAGTCCGTCACCATGCTTTGGTCCATGCGGTAAAAGGCGAGCAGGTGGCCCTTGGGACTCCAGAAGGTGCCCTTGCGTATGCCGAACTCGTCGCGGTGTACGCTAAGGCCGTACTGCAGCTCGCGTGAGCCGTCGGTGCTCACTTGGTGGGTTTTGCCGTCGGCGGTCTTGACATAGAGGTTCCAGTCCTTTACATAAGCCTCGTTGTGGCTATAATGGCTCATGTCGTTGGCATAGGCGCCCGGTGTGCGCTCGGTGCTCCACACCACCTTTCGCTGCTGCCAGTTGTAGAGCAGGTTGAGCTTGCTGGTTTGCAGGTAGACCTCGGATTTGCTGCCCGTGGGGAACTGGGCGTAAAGCAGATTGTACACTTTGCCATACTTGGCGGTGTCGATGGCTGCATTGAGCTGGTCGGTGGTAAAGAGCACACGGGGCTTTTCGGCCTTGCCCTTGTTGCTGGCCAGGGTGCTTACCTCGTCAACGTCGAGCTTGAGCAGGCGGTCGCCCCAGAAGGCGGTGCCGTAATATTTGGGCATGATGTTGGCGTAGTTGTTGCCGCCCCACATCAAATCCTCGAGGGTGAAACTTTTCTTTGTCTGTGCCATGGCATTGGTACCTATGAGCAGCGCCACGGCTGCCACGATTAAGTGTTTGATTTTCATTTGTATGGTGTATGACATATTGCAAAGATGCGGCCTGTGCATTAGTGTGCCCGGGCCGCATCTTCGGTATATAGACTTTTATTTATATGTATTATCTGTCAAAGCCGGCCTTGCGCTTGAAGTCGCCTTTCTGTTTGAAACCCGGGCCTTTCTTGAAACCGCCTTCGCGCTTTTTGCCACCGAAGCCGCCTTTCTTGGAATCACCCTTTTTGAAATCGCCCTTCTTAAAGCCGTCTTTCTTGAAACCGCCTTTTTTGAAACCGCCCTTCTTGGCATCGTCGCCCTCGCGCTTGGGTTTGCGGGGTGCGTGCAGCTGTTCAAATTCGCGGTGCTTGCGGCGCAGTATTTTGTATGCGGGGTCGAGGTCGTCGTCCTCGTCGTGGCGTTCTGCATCGTCAAAGCGCTTTTTGAACTCGTCGCGGTTGGTGCGGAAACGGCGCTGGTCGCTCATCAACCGACGCTCTACGTCTGTCTTCACCTTGCCGCCCTCAGCACGGAAGTCGCTGAGCTTGCCGCTGAACAGCTGGTACTTGCGGAAGTCGCAGTCGAGCTTGCCGTTGAATATCTGTGTCTTGAGGCTGGGACGCAGGCCAAGGTTTTCGAACAGTTCGGCCTTTGACGAGATAATCCATGCCTCGCCACCCTGAAACTCGTTTTTGAGCACCTTGCCTATGGCCTGGTACAGGCCCAAGATGTCGGGCGGGGTAAGGCGTTCGCCATAGGGCGGGTTGGTGACGATGATAGACTTTTGGGCGGGGGCAGTGAACTTGCGGAAGTCCTGCTGCTGCACGGTGACGATGTCGGCCACACCGGCGCTGCGCACATTTTTCAGTGCGCTCTCTACTGCCGGCACATTGATGTCGTAGCCGTAGATGTGGTGGCTGAAGGTGCGCTCTTGTGAGTCGTCGTCGTAAATTTCTTGCAGAAGTTCGGCGTCGAAGTCTTTCCACTTTTCAAAACCGAACGACTTGCGGAACACGCCGGGGTAGATGTTGCGGGCCATGAGGGCTGCCTCTACCAAGAATGTGCCCGAACCGCAGAAGGGGTCGATAAAGTCGCTATCGTACTGCCAGCCGGTGAGTTTGATAAGGCCGGCGGCCAGCACCTCGTTGATGGGGGCCTCGACTGTGGCCACGCGGTAGCCGCGCAGGTGGAGCGAGTCGCCCGACGAGTCGAGCGAGAGGGTGCAGTCGTCCTCGGCAATGTGTATGTTGAGCTTGACATCGGGGTTGGTGATGCGTATGTTGGGGCGCTCGCCGGTTGTGTCGCGGAAATAGTCGACAATGGCATCCTTTACCTTGTAGGCCACAAACTTAGAGTGACGGAACTCGTCGGAGAACACTACCGAGTCTACCGCAAAGGTGGTGTTGAGGTCGAGGTACTGGCTCCAGTCAATCTTTCGCACAGCCTCGTACACGTCGTCGGCTCCTTTGGCCTTGAAGTGCTTGATGGGTTTGAGCACACGTATGGCCGTGCGCAAACAAAAGTTGGCGCGGTACATCATGGCCTTGTCGCCGGTGAACGACACCATGCGGCGGCCTATCTGCACATTGTTAGCACCAAGTTCGGTGAGTTCTTGTGCCAGCACCTCTTCAAGTCCTTGAAAGGTTTTGGCTATGAGTTCAAATTCTTGCATAATCGTTTGTGGAGTTTGCCGGCAAATGCGGTTTTGGCAGCTGCATTGCCAGCCTATATGCGTATGGTTTTAACAGACGTAAGGGGGGGGGAGTGTTGTGGTGGCAGCACTTGTGCGTTACACCACGTTGCCACGCTTGGTGGCTGTGTCACACCTTTTGGCCAGCGGGCACATCGTGTGTCACCCACTTATTGGCACCTATCACGGCATCGCGGCCAATGGTGATGCGGCCCAAGATGGTGGCGTTTGAGTAGACTATGACGCCGTCCTCGAGTATGGGGTGACGCGGATTGTTCTTGATAGGATTGCCGTTGACATCGAGCGGAAAGCTCTTGGCTCCGAGCGTCACGCCCTGATAGAGCTTGACATGATTGCCAATGATGCAGGTGGCGCCTATCACAACGCCTGTGCCGTGGTCGATGGTGAAGTATTCGCCAATCTGTGCCCCCGGGTGAATGTCGATGCCCGTCTCGCTGTGTGCGAGTTCGCTTATGATGCGCGGAATGAGCGGCACATCGAGGCGATAAAGCTCGTGGGCTATGCGGTAACACGTCAGGGCGCGTATGGCCGGATAGCAGCTTATCACCTCACCATTGTTCTGCGCGGCGGGGTCGCCCAGGTAGGCGGCCTCTACATCGGTGGCGAGCGTGCGGCGCACTTGTGGCAACATGCTGATAAGTGTGGCAGCTATGGCCTCGGCCTTTGTGTGGAAATCTACTCCCGTACATCGGCAGTCGTCGTCCTGCTGACCGAAACAGAGTCCGGCCTGCACTTGTGCGGTCAACAATGCAAAGAGGCGCTCAATTTCCATACCTATATGGTAGCGCACGGTGACGGCGTTGAGTGTGCTTTTTCCGTAATACCCCGGAAAGAGCACAGCACGGCACAGCCCTATTATCTCCTCGAGCGCTGCCGAAGAGGGCAAGGGGTCGCCATGACGGTGCTGATGGAAGAGTCCTTGCATCTTGCTTGTGTCGGACAATTCCTCCACCGTCTGCCGTAACAAATTGGTGTAACTTTCGGGAGGGTTCATAGCGTATATTGCCTTTATCGGGCAAAGGTACGAAAAAATAAGCTAATACGCCAATGTGGGAATGTGACAATGTGGGAATATGGTAATGGACTGATGCCGTAGCGTGGCTTGTTAGCCGCTAACGCGGGAAACAAAAGGACATAAGAACATAAGGACATAAGGCCGCTGCGCGGCGGAAGGCCACGGACTGACGTCCGCGTGGCCTCAAGAACATAAGGGCTGACGCCGTAGTATTGCAAGTAGTAACGCTACGGCATCAGCCCATTAGTATATTGCCACATTAGCACATTGCCACATTAAATATAGTATTCCACAGGGTCGGCCAATCCGGCACGCAGGGCGTAGCGCACTGCCTCGTAGGCCGTTGACACGCCGAGTTTGCGGAAGAGGTTCTTCTTGTGCGTCACAATGGTATGCACCGACGAGTTGCGCCGCGCAGCTATCTCCTTGGCCGTGAGCCCCTCGGCCATTAAAGTGAGAATGGCCGTTTCGGTGGACGTGAGGCGCGGCAGGCTCTGTTGCGTTGTGGCACGTGCACGCAACACGTCGGACACTGACGGACACACCTCGCGACCGCCATTTGAAATGCGGTAAACAGCCTGCACCACATCTGTGCGCGTGCAGTCCTTTGTAATGAAACTCACCTGAGGCTCTGCCCCGAACAAGCGCAGCAATCCCTCGGCAAATTCGGCCGACAACAACAACCAATGCACATGGGCAAAGCGACGCAAATAGATGAGCAACTGCTCGGGGGTGGCAAAATCGAACAGTGTGAAGTCGAGCACCACCAACGCCTCTGGCTCGGCTTGCAAAGCCTCCGCCAATTCGGCTTTGTTGCCTGCAAATCGCAAAGGCTGACCAGCCAGATAGGTGGTCAGCGCATCGCGTGTTAGTGGTTGATTGTCAGCAATTATAATCATACGGGGTATTCCTCAAAGGCATAGAGCACAGTCGACAGGTAGCGCTCGCCCGTGTCGGGCAACAAGGCCACAATGGTCTTGCCCTCGTAGGCGGGTTTCTTGGCCAACTCGATGGCGGCGTGCAAGGCAGCGCCCGACGAAATGCCTACAAGCAGACCCTCCTTTTTGGCCAAAAGGCGCGAGGCACGAATGGCGTCATTGTCCTCGACGGGCACAATGGCCGTAGCCACCGAGGCGTCAAAGTTGCCTGGCACAAAACCTGCGCCAATGCCCTGTATTTTGTGCGGCCCCGAAGGCTTGCCCTCGAGCACAGCGCTCGTAGCGGGCTCAACAGCGTAGGCCTCGATGGCCGGATTGTGCTTGCGCAGGCCGCGTGCCGTGCCGCTCAGTGTGCCGCCAGTGCCTACACCGGCCACAAAGGCGTCGACCTTGCCGTCGGTGTCGCGCCATATTTCCTCGGCCGTAGTACGGGTGTGGGCGGCGGGGTTGGCAGGATTTTCAAACTGCTGCGGTATAAAGCTGCCCGGGTGCTCCTGCTGCAACTCCTTTGCGCGCTTGATGGCCCCCTTCATACCCTCGGCGCCTGGTGTCAGCACGAGTTCGGCACCGAGAGCCTTGAGCAGGTTGCGGCGCTCCAAACTCATGGTTTCGGGCATGGTGAGAATGAGGCGGTAGCCCTTTACCGATGCCACCCACGCCAGCCCGATGCCGGTATTGCCACTGGTAGGCTCGATAATCACGCCGCCGGGCTGCAATTTGCCCGTCTGTTCGGCATCCTCAATCATGGCAAGTGCCACCCGGTCCTTTACGCTGCCACCGGGGTTGTAATACTCGAGTTTGACAAGCAGACGTGCCTTGAGGCCAAGCTCCTTTTCGATGTTAGACACTTCGAGCAACGGCGTGTTGCCCACGAGTTCAGTAAGTGAGTGATAAATCTGGCTCATAAGATGTAAATGTATTTGTTATTGGTTTACGAGTGCAAAGTTACGGCCGTTTGCCCCCTTTAGCAATACCAAACGTTTGGTATATCGTATGCCACGTGTGCAGCAACAACAAAAATCCTCTGCAAAGCGAACTCTGCAGAGGATTAAACCTTTTACCTTATGAACCAAAAACTTGTATTAGGCGAGCTTGTTGATGTGAGCCATCACACCACTCTTGATGTTAGCTGCCTTGTTCTTGTGAATAATGTTCTTCTTAGCAAGCTTGTCCAACATCTTCTGAACCTTCGGCAGAAGTTCTGTTGCAGCTGCTTTGTCAGTCGTAGCGCGGAGCTTACGTACTGCGTTACGCATAGTCTTAGCGTAATATCTGTTGTGCAGTCTGCGAGACGCCGTCTGACGAATTCTTTTTACAGATGATTTGTGGTTTGCCATTTCTTATTTTCTTATTATTAGTAGTCCCTAGGAGAGTCGAACTCCTCTTTAGAGAATGAAAATCTCTCGTCCTAACCGATAGACGAAGGGACCATCGCGTTGTGATTAGTGGCCCGTCTGCTTGAGGCGTGACCGTTTGTCTCATTTGCGAGTGCAAAGGTAGTACTTTCTACCATTCCGTCCAAATGTTACGCCTTTTTTTTTTCAAAAAAGTGCATTTTTGTGCATTTGCCCCCAATTTTACGCGCTTTCGGGGGCTATAAAACGCCAAATCGGTACTTTTGCACAACGGAGCGCAACTGCTGGTTAAGGCTGCGCAAACAGCCCCTTGGCACATCGGCCACACCCGCACGCCCTCCCCGTTTAACCATATTACTATATATAATAGCGCGCACGCGTATATATAATATTGTGTACGCACGCAAAAATAACCGTGCGCACGCACACCGCAAATGTCATTATGAAATCGCGAGCCATAGTTTTACATATCACAAAATACAACGACGAGCAGCTCATTGCCGACCTGCTGACCGAAAATCAGGGCAACTTGGGCATGATTGTGCGCATCAGCCGCTCAAAGCGGACCGCGGTGCGCCACACGCTGTTTCAGCCGCTGGCCATTCTCGACCTGGAGTGGGAGCATCGTCCAAAGGCTAACCTGCAACGACCCAAGGCGGTGCAGGTGGCATGGCCATTGTGCTCACTGCCCACCGACCCCTACAAACTGTCAATTGCCATGTTTGTGGCCGAAGTGTTGCACCATGCCATCAAGCAGGAGCCCGACTCGCGCACCATATTCAATTACGTGCTGCGCTCGGTGCAGTGGCTCGACGTGTGCCAGTCGGGCTTTGCCAACTTTCACTTGGTGTTTCTGCTGCGCCTGACGCACTTCCTCGGATTTATGCCAAATGTGGAGGACGCACGCGAGGGCGACTACTTCGACTTGCGGGCTTCGTGTTTTACCGCACAGCAACCATCGCATGCCGACTTCCTGGCGCCGCGCGATGCGGCCTTGGTGCCGAAACTCATGCGCATGCGCTACGACACCATGCGATTTTTCCATTTCAATGGTGCCGAGCGCTCGCGCCTGCTCGAATATGTCAACCTTTACTACCGACTGCACGTGCCAAACTTTCCAGAACTCAAGTCGTTGGCTGTGCTCAAGGACTTGTTTGCACACTGAGGCGCCCCGCAGCATGGGGTATTCAAAATCAGCAACAAATACAATACCGCTTTGGGGGATTTTAAGTTGCCTAAACGCGCTGCAAGGAAACGCAAGCACTAAATACTACCACCAAACGCTAACATCAAAACGCTAGCTCTAATGGGGGCGACGCGTCTCGCGTCGGGAAAAAATGCAGCTATTATTTAGTAGAGTTCGTATTCTCATCCTTTCTCTGTCCCGACGCGGGACGCGTCGCCCCCATTAGTGGTAGCGTTTGGTGCTTGAGGCCGTTCGAATGTTTACGTTTCACCAAACAACAATAACATATATACCCCTCTATTTTGAACGCTCTACCCGCAGCGGCCATACACACTACAAGCGCAAGCATCAACAGGGCTCGGCCCTTGGTGCTTGCGCTTGTAGTATACGTATATATATGTGCGGAGCGTGCTACATCAGAATGTCAGACGGAACATGCCGCGTATGCCCCACTTTTGTGTGCCCGGACGTATATAGTTAAGACGGTGCACATACTCAATGTGGAATATCTTGAATATGTTGTGAATGCCAGCCACCACCTCAACATACGGCACCTTGCGGTCCATCACGCGCGACTGGTAGTTGAACCCGTCATCGCCCCAATTGCCGGGGAAGTAGAGCAGGCGCTGGTCGTTGGCGTTCTTGTCGAGGAACGGATTGTTCTTGCTGCTAAGTGTGCCCCACAGCACATTGCAACCAATATATTCGCGCCACTTCAACTTTTTGAGCAGAGGTATGCGGTTGAATATCTTGCCGTTCAAGTCCCACGAATACATGAGCGACACGTAGCGGTCGTTCAAGAACTCCATGTTGTCGATGAGGTTGAAGGTATTATCCTCCATAATGTACGACAGGTTGGCAGCTGGCATGATGAGCAACGGGAACGGCACTTTGTTCCACTGCACACCACCCTTGAGCGTAAAGTCCATTTTGCCCCACGAGGCCAGCCACAAACGTTTGTACACCCCGGCTTCGGTCAGGTTGTAGGCATAGTCGGCGCGGCCAAAGTTGTAGAGGCCGGCGGTGTGGCTGAGCGAAAAGATGGGCGCATCGTTATTCGATGCTATGCGGCGCTGCTTGGTGTTGATCCATTTTACGCCAGGCTGATAGCGTAGCCCCATGCTCAAGTCGTAGGTGCGCAGATAGGGTAGATTGAAACCTGCCTCACGGCTGATGCCGTCGGCATGCAAGCTTTGGTAGAACAGGTGGCCCGTAGGCGTGTCCTTCGATGTGCGCAACTGCACGTCGAAACGCAAACCATTCTCCCACTCGCGGTCCCACAGCAGTTTGTAGGTTTCGTAGTACATCATGTGGTCCACCGTGGTCCACTTGAACGAGGTGAACACGTTATCCTTGTCGGTGGGCATAAATTTGTCGGAAGGCGACATCACGTCGCGCGAGTAGTTGAAGGTGAGGTTGTTCACCGGAAACTCGCGTGGCAAATAGGCCTTTTTGTTGAACGAATAGGTTACCTCGCCCATGCCTTTCCACTTTTCGTCCTTAAAGCCGTAGGCTATGTAGCCCTTGAGAAACAGGTGCTTGTTAAAGTTGGCCGTAGTTTGGGCCGAAGCACGCAGGCGCAGCCCGTCAACAAAGTTGTGCGTTATCATGGTGTTGACCGGACCGATGTCTACCTTCGACGGCTTGTCGGGGTTCACCGATGTTTCTACAAAGTTCTCAATAAATGCCTTGGCCACCCACAGCACGGGTTTGAAGCCTTTCACGCTTTCGAGTTTCTTGATGAGCTGTTTCATTGTGCTCTCGCTCTTGGTGAGCGAGTCGGCACGGTGCTCCTGCCAAAAATGCTCGTCCTGCATCTGTGCATTGGCCGAGGTGAGCGTCTCGCCCTTGAACTTGAAGGTCTTGTCGGGAATGGGCTCGAAGGCAAAGTTGCTATACTCGGTGTCGCGCTTTACCTGGAATTTGCCGGCCGACTTGGTGATGTGCAGCTGCACAAGCATGTTGTCCTTTACAAGCACCTGCTCGCCGGTGGGCAACTGGTCGAAGGTTTGAATGATGCGCATGCTCTGCACAAAGTTCACATCGCTGCGCACGGGTATGCCCATGTCGGCCTTGTAGACGCGGTAAGTGCCATCGGCCATGATGTAGAGGCTGCCCGAAAACCCGAAGTCCTGCGGATTGTTAGGGGTAAAGTCCACCTGTATGCAGCGCTGTTTGCCGTCCACCATCAGTGTGTCTACTATAAAGTAGCGGTAAAACGATATGGCCGTTCGCGACGATATCGGACTGGTAAAGGGGTATTGCAGCAAGCGCACCTCGTCATTGTAGATGTCTACGTCGGTAAAGCAGTCCTTCAGCATGGTGTTGACAATGTCACCCGTGTTGAGCAGGTCGTTGATGCCGTTTGAGCGCTGACCAAGAATGATGTTCTTCTCGCTCTTGGGCTCCTTGCGGTAGATAAGGCGCGTGACGGTTTCGTCCACCGACAGGGGCAGAATGAGTTTGCCCGTCTCGTTACACACCTCCACGTGGTCTTTAAGGAAAGGCAGTTTCTTGAATTTGCCTTCTTCAAACACCTTGTCGGTCACATCGTTCAGGGCAAAGGTTATTTTGCTGTATTTGTCTATGCTGTAATAGTCGTGCTGATGCAGGTCGCTGCTCTTCTTAGCCGCTATCACCTTGCGCATGAGTTCAACGGCAGGGTTGTTCTTGCGCGAGTATTTGGTTTTCTTGCCCGTCACCTCTGCCGTGCCGAGCGAGCGGTCCAGCGACTTGAGACGGAACACCAGCGAGTCGGCCACCTCCTTCACCGAAACGGTTTTGGTTTCGTAGCCGAGCACCGAAAAACGCAAACGACCGGCTTTGAACGGAAGCGTGAAACGCCCGTCGAAGTCGGTTTGCGTGCCACCGCCGTCAACGTATATCACATTGACGAATGGCAGTTTCTCACCAGTTTTACTGTCAATCACCACGCCCGAAATGTTGCGTTGGGCCAATGCGGCACCAATGCAGCCGAGCAGCAAAGTCAAGAGTAAGAATAGTCGTTTCATAAGTTGTGTTGGAAATATAAAGGGCCCCTCCCCTACCCTGCGGAAGGGAGGAACCCCACATTTTTTTGTCATGCCAATGCGCGCGGCCGGGCCATCAGGCCCCCACTTGCTGCAAATCGTGCCTGTTCGGCACACGCAGCACATTGCATGGCGCTGATGCCGGCATCAATCAATTTCCTCGTCTGCCTCGTAGCCACCCATTTCGCGAATGGCATTCTTCAGCATCACATACTGCTGGAAGAGGTGGTTGATAGGCACCTCGCCCTGCGTGTAGTCGTGCATCGGGCTCTTGAGGAAGAAGCTCAGGAAGCGCTGCGTGCCATAGCGGCCCTTGCGGGCAGCGAGGTCGGAGAGCAGCACAAGGTCGAGCAACAGCGGAGCGGCCAGAATAGAGTCGCGGCAAAGGAAGTTAATCTTGATTTGCATGGGGTAGCCCATCCAGCCAAAGATGTCGATGTTGTCCCAACCCTCTTTGTTATCGTTGCGGGGCGGATAATAGTTGATGCGCACCTTGTGGTAATAGTTGCTGTAAAGGTCGGGCTGCTTGTCGGCCTCGAGTATGCTCTCGAGCGTCGAAAGCTTCGACACCTCCTTGGTGTGGAAGTTGGCAGGCTCGTCGAGCACAAGGCCGTCGCGGTTGCCAAGAATGTTGGTTGAGAACCAACCGCTCAACCCCAGGCAACGGGTGCCGATGATGGGGGCAAAGCCCGACTTGACAAGGGTCTGACCCGTTTTGAAGTCCTTGCCGGCAATAGGCATCTTGGTTTGTTCGGCCAGCTCCCACATGGCGGGAATATCCACCGTGGTGTTGGGGGCACCCATTATGAAGGGGGCACCCTCCTTCAAGGCTGCATAAGCATAGCACATTGAGGGGGCAATGTGCTCGCGGTCGTCAGCCTTCATGGCTGCCTCGAGGGCCGAAAGTGTGCCGTGCACTTGTTCGTCGATGGGCACATATATTTCGGTTGATGCGGCCCAAATCACTACCACACGGTCAACGCCCTTTTCGGCCTTGAACTGGCGGATATCCTGGCGCAGGGCCTCAACCATGTCCCAACGTGTGGCACAATCCTTCACATTGTCGCCATCAAGGCGCTTGGCATAGTTGTGGTCAAAGGCGGCCTTCATGGGCACAATGGCCTTGAGCTCGTCGCGCACCGGCTCAATGTCGCGGTCGCGCAGCACCTCGGCATTGAGGGCGCTCTCATAGGCATTGGCCGGATATACGTCCCATGCACCAAACACAATGTCGTCGAGCTGAGTCAACGGCACTATCTCGCCATAATGCAAGTATTGCTTGTCCTTGCCGCGGCCTACGCGGATTTTGTCATACTGTGTCATTGAGCCAATGGGCTTGGCCAGGCCTTTGCGGGCCATGAGCACACCGGTCATAAAGGTGGTTGTTACCGCACCAAGACCGACGCACATCACGCCTAATTTTCCTTTTGCAGGTTCCATACGAATATTACTGAGTAAAAAGGTTGTTATTATAAAGATATAATGCTTGTTGTTTAGGAAAATGCTGTCCGTGCACTTCATACTACACGGCGCAACTGCAAAGGTGCAAAAAACCTCTTTGCCATGCAAAGTTTTACGCCAAAATTATTGGCCGATGCAGTGTTTATGGAACACATTAAGGTAAAAACAGACACTTTTTATGCGTTGGCGGAATTAGTAAACAAGTTGACAAGTTAACGGGTTAACATGTAAGTTTACCAAGCTTTTTAAGCTTCTTACCATTATGACTTTAACATAATAACTCAACTTTCGGATTTAGCAAGTGCGGGCTGAAAGCCCAATGTAATCCATAGCACTAAACGCTACCACTAAACTCAAGCACAAACTCGAGCACTAAACGCAAGCACTAAACGCTAACACTAAACGCAAGTTCTAAACGCTACCTCTAATGGGGGCGACGCGTCTCGCGTCGGGCATCAAGGTTTAGGCTCACAGATAGGCATGTAATTAGTGCTGTCTGAGAGCCTTTATTTTAGTGTATTAGCCTTTGCCTTAATGCCCGACGCGGGACGCGTCGCCCCCATTAGTGTTAGCGTTTAGTGCTTGCGTTTTGTAGTAGCGTTTAGTGGTAGTGGGACCTTTACCATACTACAAAAGCTTTACTTGCCGAGTATCTTACATCTTACACTAACACACTGCAACTCATTGACTATCAACACTTTATTTAGTGTAAGATGTTACCAATTTCACCTACACGCAACCTACACAACCCTCATGCTGCCACACGATACAAGCACGGGAGGGCGATATCACGGCATAGGGGAACAGAAAAGTCTGTTGCTCCGACTGATTTTTCTACGTCCCTGTACCGTATTATCTACTGCATACGTCCATGTTGACTGCGAGGCTGCGGGGTAAGGTGTGTAAGATGTGTGCAAGGGTGTGTAAGATACTTTGAAATCATCTTACACTCTTGAAACATCTGTGTATCAACTTGTTACGTACAAAAAGTGTAAGATGGCAGTAAAAACACACGCACTCTTTTACATGAGGGATGACGGGAAGATAGCAAATATTTGTGTACGAACTGTACGCCGTGCGCGACTGGTCTACAGCGCGCTGCACTTCTTTGGTGGCCGCCGCTGCCGCCGTCACAAGGTGCTCCTTGCCGTCGAGCGTGAGGTGCAGACTGAATGTTATGTCGTTTTCCCCCGTTTTTTTACTTTATACAATTATATTTGCCTATATTTGCGGCATGTGTTTTAATATCCTGCGATTATGAGCAAATTTCCAAAACGAATAGACGCAAGGCTCGAAATCAAAATAACCGAGAGCCCCGAAACTGACCCTAAGCGCATAGCCCTTGAGCGACGCATGAACCGGGCTGGAGCGGTGTGCGTGCTGTCCTTGATAGCCCTTGCGGTTGTCATTACAATCCTTTGCAATGTGTATATCTGCGAATTTTTGGTATACTTACTCATAGTACTATTTCTTGTATCTGTCATATCAGGGTCTATTTCGTGGTCGGCGCGCCAAGCGCTTGATGGCGACTGGACTATGCCCTGGTGGATGGGGAGCAGCGATAATTAACTACCCCCGTCGCCAGCGCAGCAAACCGCGCCCGTGCCTCCTCCTTTGTGGGTTGAGGTGCGGGCGCGGTTTCGTTTTTACCGCGTGCCTTGGTGTCCCATGGCAGGGGCAGCAGAATTTCACCATTGCCATGCAGTCTTTTTCTGTAACGAGGTATCGTTTCGAAAGACAAAATGTACAATACCTGCGCAATGGGGTTCTACACCTCAACAATATTCTTCGCCCTCGGCATAAGAAGCTGAGCACACTGATGATTTATTCCACAACAAAATGCCAATCGCGCTGCAAGCATTGCTCTATTTGACAAAAGTCTGAAGAGCATTTGTCGTTACACGACATTCAAACGATTATGGCAAGCCAATGTATCACCAAATACGAACACTGATATAACAACGGCAGAATTATCTTTTGCCCTTTAACGATTAAAGTCCCAACCGCATATATACTATATGTCGATGGAACTTGTTGTTTTGATTATATGGTTGCGGCGTTTCACAGCGCATCATGGCGCAAACATTCCCAATTATTCAAACAGTATGTTTGCGCTACTATACGGAAAAAGCAGTTACGAATGTCGTAACTGCTTCATTTTCAATGTGGACCAGCTAGGGCTTGAACCTAGGACCTCCAGATTATGAGTCTGTTGCTCTAACCAACTGAGCTACAAGTCCGTGCAAATATGAACAGCCTTTGCTGCTCTTTGCGAGTGCAAATATACAAGTTATTGCTGAAATCTACAAGAAAAAAGGCCGACAATGTTAGTTTGTCGGCCTTTTTCTTGCATTTTTTGGGTACATAACGCTGGTGATAAGCGTTCGTATCGCTGTTGATAAGCGTTCGTAACGCTGTCGTAAGCGGGTTGTCATGCTGTCGCATGAGGATAGCTGGGGCCATTTAGCACACTGCTTTTTGCCCTCATACTATCCGCAGTACCCTTTGGGGGAATAGCTGGAGGGATTTAGCGCACCACCTTTTTGCCACCAATGATGTATATGCCCTTGCCGGGCACCATTACGCGGCGGCCTGAAAGGTCGTAAACATTACCTGCGGCGTTGATGTCGGCAGGCGTTTCGGTCACTACGCCATCAAGCTTGATGCCGTTGCAACCGTTGACGACGCCATTCATGGGGGTAATATCGTAGCACTTGAGGGCAAACGATTTGATGTACAATGCTTGCTTGCCTGTCATGCTGGCCAATAAGCCGAGACTCACCTTGGCGGGTTCTGTCAGTACGAAGAACACGCTATTTTGCAGCGAGGCACTCTTCTCGCCCAAGGCACGCGAAGCCAACGCTTCTGCCAGATAGTTGGTGCCAGGCAGCGAGTCGCCTTCGGCAGCTACCACATAGCAACCATCAGGCTGTACAGCCTTGTCGCCGGGATAGTTTGCACTGAACACGTATGCGCCCTTAGGCAGTTCTACAGTCTGATACACCTTGTGGTCTGTCAGTACTTTGACAAAACCATCTTGTCCGGTGCTTATTACAAGGTAGTTCGCTATCATGTTGTCGGCCGCAGCACCGGTGTTCGATTTCGTATCCTTGCCATATTCGTCGTAAGCCACATTATCGAGTTTCCAGTCGCTCAGTGTCATGAAGCGTGAACCATACAAGAAGCCGTACACATCGTTGAACACTTCGCCGGTATTAGCAAATGGTGCTTTGTAATTGGCAAGGTACTTTTCTGTTACGTCCTCAGCCTTATTGTCAAAGCAGAGCGCAAACACGCCCTTTGAGCTTGTCCAAGCGTCGCCATCGGGACCAAAGCCTTTTCTTACGCCCGTATTGGCATTTGAGGTAGCGTCTGCCACGTTGCCGCTGCTTTGGTCAAACTTGTAGTAAACCTGCAAGCCCTCATTCTGTGCAGCAGCCACACCAGCCTCATCGAGGGGTTTTGAAATGTAGCCTTGCAGCTTTTCGGGCTTGTTCTCGTTAAAGGCAAAGTTCCACACTCTGAACTCGTCGACAGTGCCCATCATAGGCGCATCGTCGGTGCCCAGGCTAAAGGTTGAAAGTTCGGGTACTTCTTGTATTACGTAACCATAGTCTTGCTTTTCGCCATCGCGGAAGAAGCATACAATGCCCGGAGAGCTGTAAGTCACTGCATAGTGATGCCACTCGTTGGCAATGACAAAGCCATCGCTTGATTGTGCACATTTGCCACCGATGTAAAGGCACATCTTGCCCGTGGCGGTGGTCATGAGTTCGAAAGTTGACTTGCTCTCGCCAATGCCATTGCAAGCAGCACGCAGCGAGTTAGGACGCATCCACCAGTCAATAGTGAAGTAGCCCTGACCTTTGGTTAAAGGCACTTTCGACAGTTCCACCTTGGCGCTGCCCTCTGGCATAAAGCTCAGACCGGTCTTGCTGTCGGCGTTGCATACTACCAATGCGCGGTTCATGGTAACCTCGCCGCTGCCCACATCGTTAGTAGCCTTGAAAGTGACATCGTAGATACCTGGCACTTCAGGACGGAAACCCACGTCGAGTCCTTCGCATTGCATAGCCGTTTGTGCGCTCACCAGCGTCCACTGGCCATGTTGCGGGTTGTAGAGCGAGTGGTTAGTCAGCGTCACATCGTCGCCCTTCATCACAATGGCAGGACTCACGTCAAACGACACCTTGGGTGCCACACCCTTCACGCCTATTTGTTGTGTAGAGGTAGCATTTTGTCCGTTGGCATCAGTCACCTCGAGCGTCACATCGTAGGTGCCGGTAGCATCGTACGACACCGTGACATACGGTTGGTCTGATGTGCGGGTAGAAGCCCCGTCCAGGGTCCATTTGTAAGTAGTGCCGTCATACACCTGTACAGGCATAAATGTCACACGCTCACCTGCAGTCACCTGCTGCTTCGTCATCTTAAATGAAGCGTCGGCCTTGGGTGCCTCGGCCACATCGATGCTGAGGGTATTCTCCTGCGTCTTTCCTTTTACATCGGTGGCCACCACCTTAACCTCTTGCTTGCCCGCCTGCTTAAAGGTGGTGGTCAGAGTCGAGGCCACAGTTGTGCCGCCGTCGGTGCCGGTAGCGGTCCACTCCATCTTCACAATGTTGGTTGAGCCTTTGGCACGCAGTGTTACGGGCTGTCCTACCATCACCTTTGTGTCGGGTTGCACAATGCTCACTTCCGTCTTCGTGGTGTAGCCCAGCGACTGTGCCCAACCACTGTTAACGCTGAATTTGCTGTTGGCAAATGAGGCATGACGCTGTCCGGCTGTGTGGTCGCGCAGCAAAGTTTCGCCGCCCACTTCAAACGTGTCGCCCGGGTAGTAGGCTATCAAGTTTTCGGGCAGTATGCCATCGGTATACATCAGCTTGTAGTCGGCACTGATTTCGGCCGCCGTGCGTGCCTTGTTCCATATACGTATTTCGTCGTAGTAGGCGTGCTGGTCGCTGTTAGTACCGTTGCCGCTAAACGTCAAGTCGCCAAAGCCGCCTATGCCGCTGTAATTGGCCGACGTTATGCTGCCCTTCTTCACACCATTTACGTAGGTGGTCAGCGTGTTACCATCTACCACCATTGCAATGTGAGTCCATTGGTTCAGCTTCAGCACGCTCGACAGTTCCATGCGGTCTGATTCAAGACCCCAACCGGCGGTAAAGTTGCCATTAGCGTTGGCGTGGAACATAAACTGCCCCCAGCCCGGGCCAGCGCTTTGGTTCCAGTTCGACAGCGACATCGGACGTATCCAATACTCTATCGTAGCCTTGTCATATTTCGAGCCGAACACACCAGGAATGGTAAAGCCTGTGTGATCTGCCTTCAGGCACTTGTTGCTTGTCGACTTGGCCGGCACGGTGGCACTTACACTCACCGACTGCTTGCTGCCATATACAGCCTGCACGGCATACGAGCCCGCAGCATCTTCGGGCAGCACATATTGTGTGGTGCCGGCATCGAGTGTGGCCAACAGTTCGTCAGTGCCCTTGTACACGCGGAAACCTGTCAGCACATTTTTCGAGGCAGCGGGCTTGCTCCACGTCAGGGTGTTTCCGTTCACAGCCACATTAAGCGGTGCTCTGTAGCCGCGTCCGGGCACTACAACTGTCAGCACGGTGCGGTTGCCCTGATTTTCAACGGTCACACCATTGTCACCCGTGTCAAAGGGAATTTCCAACCCCTTGCTGTCTTGTGCATAATCGAGTATTGAGGCTTTGTACACATGTCCTGTGCCCTTGGCCCAGCTCTTGGTGTCTATAATAAAGAAGTACTTCAGAGGTTCGTTGGGGTCGAGGTTGTCGCTGAGGTCTGTCAGGTCGTAGCCAAACTCCATCGGCTCTGTGTGCAGTGTGTTGTCAATCCAGCGTCCCAGCATCGGTATTTCGGGAGCGGGGTTGGTATTACCATTGTTGCCATCGCCAGCATACTGAAAGTGGTGGAAAGGCACAGAGTATTCGGGCTGCGTGGCATTCAGGTCCTTGGCCACACCGCCCGACAGGCACAACTCTGAGCGTCGGCTATAGTCCATCTCCACCTTGATAGTACGCAGCGGGCGGTAGTTTTTGCGCACCTTGTACACCTCGGGCGTCCACCAGTTGCCAGTGAATTTGCCGTCGGCGTTGAAGGTAGCACCAGCGTAGGCGTAGGGGCAATATATAAAGCCGCCATCAGCCCAATCGTCGCCCCACGAGTTTACCATTATCCACGCACCGCGCTCGTCTGACTCCGATTCGCCATACTTGCCGTTGCCGTTAAGGTCGAACTCTATTCTGTCGTCGTAGCCCACAATAGTCATGGCATGGTCTACGGTAGTGCCCCAGGCGCTGAGATAGTGTTTGCCCACCACGCCAGCAGCGGTGTTGGCCGGGGTGGTTTCGATAGCTTTCATTTGTATGCCCGACGAGGCACAGCCAATGCCCGCAATACCGCCCGAACTGAAGTCGGAGTCGCCATTGTGATTGTAAAGCCAGCGTTTCAGCGCTTCGCGTCCGGCTTCTGTGCCAAGGTTCTCGCTGAAGTGTGCCGGTTTAAGCATGCGGTTGAACATGGCTTCGTACCACTTGTCGTAACCCGTCATCCAGCCAAAGTCGTTCTGCGACGCTTCTTGATAGCCAAACAACTTCGAGGTGGTCTGTCCGCCGTAAGTTGCAGCCGAGGGCACGCCCACATACTGCACAAACTGGTCCTTGCCCGAGTTGCCATAAGTTAGCAGCCACACAAAGTGTGACGGATAATAGTTGTGGGCATCTTTGCCATCAAGATTGCGGAAAGAATTCAGCTCATGCGAAAACATGTAGCAGATGCGTGAGGCCGAGCCACAAGAGCCACCGTCCTGGTTGAGCACGGGCGGAAAGTAACGTGTTTCAGCGTTATTTACATAGTCGGGCAGCCCCGTAACGCTGGCGGCCTTTCCCCTCATCTTGCGGGGTTGCATCAGCGAGGGGTCTGGGTTCACCTTATCCGAGTAATCCGGATATTTGCTGCGGTCTACGTTCTGTGCCCACGTGGCAGTAGGTAACAGCGCACTGAGCAGCAGCAGTTTCTTTAGGTTTAACTTCATTACATTAGGTATTATGTTGGTAACTTGCTTGCAAAGTATAGGGGGTTAGGGGGTTAGGTGGTTAGAGGGTTAAGAGGTTAGGAGGTTAATGGGTTAACGGGTAAGTTAGTCAAACTTTTACGCTAACGCAACAAGTAGTACAACACATACTTACCCGTTAACCTGTCAACCAGTCTACCCGTCAACTAACTTAGTTCATGGCCAGCCGTCTTCTGTATAAAGTAGCGTGGGCGACGTTTCACCTCGGTGTATATCTTACCCACATATTCGCCTATGATGCCACAGGCCAGCAGTATGGCGCCGCCTATAAACCAGATGCTCACCAGCTGCGAGGTCCAGCCCGCTATGGTGCGGCCCTCAACGTACGACACGATGCCGTAAACGATGGCGCATATCGAGATGAGCATAAACACGGCCCCCAGGTAAGTAATATACTGCAAGGGGCGCACCGAGAACGAGGTGATGCCATCGAGCGCAAAACCAAGCATTTTGGTCAGCGGATACTTCGACTCGCCGGCAAAGCGCTCTGCACGGTCGTAGTAAACCGATGCGGTGTTGAACCCCAACTGTGCCACCATGCCGCGCAAAAAGAGGTTGCGCTCCGGATAGGCCATCAAAGCTTGCAGGGCACGTCGGCTCATGAGTCTGAAGTCGGCATGGTTGTACACCACCTCGCTGCCCATCACGCGCATCAGGCGATAGAAGCCCTGTGCCGTGGTGCGCTTAAACCACGTGTCGGTCTTGCGTTCGCGCCTTACGCCATACACCACATCGGCGCCGTGCAGCCACAGCTCCACCATTTGCGGTATGGCCTCCACATCGTCCTGCAGGTCGGCGTCAATGCTTATGGCAGCATCGCTGTGTGCCGCGGCCCATTCAAGACCCGCCCACAGTGCCTGCTGGTGTCCCACGTTGTGGGCCAGACACAAGCCGCCCACGTGCTGGTCGGCTTGAGCCAGTTCTTCTATAATCTGCCAAGTGCGGTCGGCACTCCCATCGTTGACGTACATGATGCGCCCGTGGTCTATCAGCGCCTTGGTCTCCATGCGTTTTATCACATCGGTGAGCCGCGCATTGGTTTCGTGCAGCACAGCTTCTTCGTTGTAACAGGGTACTATTATCGAAAGGGTCATATTTAGCAGTTTTGGGGTGACGGGGTGACGGGTTAACGGGTTGACGGGTTAACAAGTAAGTATGCTCTACGCTACTTATTATGTTAAAGTAAGACGGGCAAGATACTTAAGAGCTTGACAAACTTACCCGTCAACCTGTTTCCTATTATTCTTAAACACCACCTTCACCAGTATAAAGTTTACCGGCACGGCCACGGCAAACACCGGCAGCGGTGCCAGAGCCGGTGGCACGCCAAACCACAAAAACAGGTTGAGCAGCACCATGTGCAACACATAGTTCACGCCATGCGCTCCCCCCATGCCCACAAGGCGGCGCCACGAGGGTGCAGTGCGGAAGGTGAAACGTGCCGTCAAATAAAAGTTGGCCAGAAAGCTCAACACATAGCCTATGGTGTAGGCCACATCTATCTGTATGGCGCAGCGCAACAACAGGTATATGCCGTAGTGCAGCGCCGTGGCAAATATGCCTACCAGCACAAAGCGAAAGGCTTGGGCGGCTGTATGCTTATGATTTTGCATGGACATCATTACTTACGAATAGGCCAGTGTGCAATGAGCGCACAAGGGAGTGGGTCAGAGATGACACGGAACCGTTTCAAAACGATAGAGTTTCAGCATTTTGTGGTCGTCGCAACTACGGTGGTCAAAGTCCTGCACAAGCTGCACTTTATACTGCCCCGCATATTGCTGCTTAAAAGTCTCAATCTCGTCATTGCCCACCACCAGCAATCCGCTGCACGGCATGGGTTTTGAGGCTTCGATGGGAGCTATGCGGTCGCTAAGGTAAAAGTTCAGCGTAAACGGGTGCATCGGGTTGCCCGGTGTCACATCGGTGCGATACGAATATATGGTGCCCGTGGGGGCCATGCGCGCTATGTAGTCGGCCTGCGGCTTGTCGCTCTTGGTGTTGAGCACAATGGGCTGGTAGGCGCCATCAAGCCCAAAGTACAGGGCAAACACCAATATCACCACACTGGTCAGCGGCAGCATGCGGCGGTGACGCATAAATATGGCCACACCTATGAGCGGCATCATCACGGTCACAAGCAGCATGGGGGTGTATGGTGTGTGCTGCAGGGCGGTGAGCATGGCCACATTTTGGGGGCCGCCATGCCCACCCGCCACAAGTTCGGTGGGCACAAGGCCAAGTCTGATGGCCCAGAAGACCAATGTAAGCACCAAGGCCACTGCCGTCAGCACCCAACCAAAGGCATCGAGCACACGGCGGTGGTTGTGGCGCAGCCACAGCAAATACTCGGCCATGTAGTAGGCCACAAACGGATATACGGGCAGCAAGTACACGCTGCGCTTGCTCTTGGGTATGCAGTAGAACACAAATATTATCACCGCACTGAGCAGGGCAAACAGCCGGGCATCGTCCATACCCTTTACCCATGCCTTGAGCCGTGTCCACCATTGGGCAGGGCTTCCGAGCCAGGGCTTGAGCTTGCGCCACGGCAACACGGGCAGCGACATGAGCATGAGCAGTGTGTAGGGCACAAAGCCGGTCACGAGGGTCAGCACATTGTAGTGCCACGGGTTGACATGGCTCTCGTAGGTCATGCGTCCGAGCAGGCGCAGCACATTCTCCTCATACACAAGGTGCAAAAAGCGGTCGCCGCCCTCGCGCCAGGCGGCCACATACCAGGCAGCCGGCAGCACCAGGGCCAACACGCCCACCAGGGCCATGCGCCACGTTACACGCCAAAAGCCGTGCCCCCTGAGCCACGCAAACACGGCCACTACCACACAGGGCAGCCCCATGCCTACGGGGCCTTTGCTCAGAAAGGCCGCACTCAAGCACAGCACGCCCCACAGCGGAATGCCCTTCATGCCGCGCTCCACCCATATATACAAGGTGTAGAGCGACAGCACCATCATGCAGGTGAGCACCATGTCTACGCGGCAGGCCACTGCCGCACGGTGCACCTCAAAGCTGCCCAGCGTCACAACGGCCATCAGCATGGCCACTGCCGTGCCTTGGCGCTGCTGAAAGAACCTGAAGCCGGCCAGCACCATCACCGTGGCGGCTATGGCCGACGGCATGCGTGCCGTGTACTCGGTCACATGGCCTATGGGCAGTGAGCAGAGTGCCACAAGCCAGTGAAAGAAGGGGGGCTTGTAGGCCATGTCCACACCATTGTTGATGGGTAGCACCCAGTTGCCCTCTTTCAGCATCGACAGGGCCACAACGGCCTCGCGTGGTTCGCCGCGGGTGTTGAACAGGGTGTCGCCTAAAAACAAAAACAGGGTTATCACGCACAGGGCGGCCAGGGGCCACACATAATGTTGCGGTTTGGTGGGCAATAGCGATTGCATGATGCTTGATTTGAGGTTGCTATATTATTTCTTGCATATTCTGGCAACCGCCACAACACGGGGCTACCAATTTGCAAACTTACACAAAAAAGGCCGAGTAGTGACATTGTGCCGCGTGTTTTGTTTGGAGCAACTGCCACTTTTTACCATAAGCACGCTCTTGCTCGCCCAACAAACGGCTAAAGTTGTATTTGTGGTAAAATCTTCCGTATTAAAGGTATTGCCACAATATCCATAGTATAAGTATCTTTGCAACACGAATACAAACCCATCAAACTTTACCGCAACCATGTATATAGAAAAGATCAAGTCACCAGCCGACTTGAAAGGGCTGGACATCAAAGCACTGCAAATTGTGGCCGACGAAACGCGCAATGCCGTGCTCAACCGCGTGAGTCAACATGGTGGACACGTGGGGCCTAACCTTGGTTTTGTCGAGGCCACCGTGGCGCTGCACTATGTGTTCGACGCGCCTAAGGACAAACTGGTGTTCGACGTGAGCCACCAGTGCTACCCGCACAAGGTGCTCACCGGACGCGCCGCAGGGTTTATGGGCAGCATCAACGACATGAACGCCATTTCGGGCTACTCATCTCCCGCCGAATGCCCGGAGTACGACAACTTTGAGGTGGGACACACCTCTACTTCTATCAGTCTGGCCACCGGACTGCAGAAGGCGCGCGACATCAAGGGCACCGACGAGAACATCATTGCCATCATTGGCGACGGCTCGCTCTCGGGCGGCGAGGCTTTTGAGGGACTTGAAGAGGCTTCGGAGCTGGGCACGGGCATCATCATTGTGGTGAACGACAACGAGATGTCGATTGCCGAGAACCACGGCGGCATCTACAAAAATCTGCGGGCGCTGCGCGAGAGCAACGGCACCTGTGCGCACAACTGGTTCAAGGCATGGGGCTTTGAATACAAATACCTGGAGGAGGGCAACGACATCGAAAAGCTTATCAAGGTGTTTGAAAGTGTGAAGGGCACCGACAAGCCTACCGTGGTGCACATTCACACCGAAAAGGGGCATGGCTTTGCACCCGCCGTGGCCAACAAGGAGGCATGGCACTGGTGCTTGCCCTTCAACCGTCTGGACGGTAGCCGCCCGCCCAAGCCGGCTGTCGAAACTTACGAGGAACTGTTCAGCAACTGGATGCTGAACGAAATGAAGCACGACCCCACACTCATTTCCGTTACAGCCGGCACACCTGCGGCTGCGGGCTTCACTCCCGAAAAACGCAAACTGGCGGGCAAGCAACACATCGACATGGGCATTGCCGAGGAGCAGGCAGCGGCCATGATTTCGGGCATGGCCAAGGGCGGACTGCACCCTGTGTGGACGGTGTACAGCACTTTCATACAACGCACCTACGACCAAATAGCACAGGACATTTGCATCAACGCCAACCCAGCCGTTATCAACGTGGTAGGCGGCGGTGTCAACTCTATGAATGACATCACGCACATCTGCTTGTTCGACATTCCCATGCTGTGCAGCATTCCGGGCCTCATCTATCTGGCTCCAACCAACTGCGAGGAGTACTTTGCCATGCTGCGCTGGGCCATTGCGCAGGACAAAATGCCCATTGCGCTGCGCGTACCTACCAACGGGGTGCACCATGCCACCGCCCCCGTCGACACAGAATATGGCTACGAGCCAAGCTACAAGGTGATGCACCGCG
>OLQN01000646.1_pt1 | contig 29295 bp, 24 predicted proteins | sample 1673181 | NCBI WGS metagenome assembly OLQN01 (sample SAMEA3136763, study PRJEB25190) | human gut metagenome | biome: human gut; feature: human-associated habitat; material: faeces | place: Austria | collected 2013
CCAGCTTTCGCCTTCCAGCAATTTGCTCTGGAGACCATTTATGCTCTACAATGCACTGGACAATATCAGCTTTCATAGCATTCGTCAATTTAGCTCTTGCCTTGTTCTTCCAGTCTTGTCGCTCTTTGGCAAACATCTGAGCCTGAGTAGGGCTATAGTTGCCAGCGGGTGTCAAGTTCCTCTTAATCTCTCTACAGATGGTGCTAGGGTGTACTCCTATGACCTCTGCGATCTTTTTTTGAGGCGTGTTAGTCTTCAGAAGAGCAGCAATTTCGTATCTTTGCGCTTGGGTTAGATGCATACTTGTATATAGCTAAGTTTTTGTTTCCACAGCAAATATACTGCATTAACCTTAAAGGGACGGTGAGCGCATCGTCCCTTTTTTCGTCTCGGCAGCTCGCTACCTGCTCCTCCCGCCCTCCTAGGAGAGGAGGGGGCGTCCGGAGCAGGGCGAGCTCCACTCCAAATTGCATTTTGGAGTGGAAAATACGTTTTGCAATGGCGTTACCGCTCATTTCTATTTTATTGCTGTCCGATAAAGTTTCCTTCGAATGAAACTCCAGCTTCTTACCCATGAAACTTAGTTTCATCCAAGTGTTCCTGATAGTTAGCTCATTTCGGCTGGGCGACCAATAGAAAAGACCATAGCACCATACGTGGTGGTGCTACGGCTTTGAAATAGAATCGAGTAGGTCGGGAAACAAAAGTTTTCTAACCTACTTTCGGTATGACGGGCATGTCATACCAAGAAAGCGCCAGAGTACAAGCGACTCTGACGCATTCTCTCCAATCACATACTAAATGTAGCTTACGCTCCACTTAATGGGTCACGCTCCTGCACGGGCGTGATGGGCTCTGGTGCTATGTGGAAGTCGATAGACCAGAGGTATGCAGCGATGAGTTCGCTGTTGTTGTATGCCTGAGCATTCATCTCGCGGATACGTGCTAGGAGGGCATCACTCTTAGCGGCGTCTGCCTCCTGCACCAGCAGGCAAGTGTTGAAGCCCGGCCATACGGCGGTATCCTTGTGCGGGATGTCGAAGTTGCTCTCAGCGAGTGCCTTCGGGATGACTTGGTAGACACTTATCTCCAGCTCCCGCAGGAGCGACTCCATCTGCTCCTGCATACTGACATTGCAGGTGATATAGATAAATCTCATACTAGTTATTCTTAATGTGTTTCCTCAATCTAGTTACTCTGCGCTCTCTATTGAGCTTGCGCTGGTGCACAGCAGCATAGGCTGTGGGCACCAAGATGAGCGTCACGAGCATAGAGATCAGGAGACCTCCGATGATGGTGATGCCTAGCGGTGCATAGAGTTCCTTACCCATACCTCTACTGAGTGCCATCGGTAGCATACCGAGTATGGTGGTCATAGAGGTCATCAAGACAGGACGCAAGCGTGAGCGACCGGACTCCATCACCGCATCTCGTATCGTATAGCCACGACGCACGAGCATATTGCTGTAGTCCACGAGGACGATACCATTGTTCACCACGATACCTACGAGCATAATGAGCCCGATGAAGGTCACGACACTGAGCGTGGTACCAGTAATGAGGAAGGCTAAGATAACGCCTACGAGGGTAAAGGGTATCGCAAAGAGGATGATAAAGGGATCGAGCAGCGACTCAAACTGAGCAGCCATCACCATAAAGACTAGGAGCAGTCCGATGATGAAGATAAGTGTGAGCGAAGAGAAAGTATCACCCTGATCCTCCACCTGACCGCCTAGCGAGACGGTTACCCCTTGTGGTGTCTCGAGCTCATCGATGATCTGCTCCGCAATCTTAGCGCCATCCCCGAGCGAGATGCCGTTGAGGTTGCTTGTGACCTTGACATAGCGCTGCTGGGTGAGTCGCTCGATCTGTACGGGTCCCTCCTTCTCCTGAATATCAGCCACGGCAATCAGTGGCACCTGCTGTCCCAGAAGGTTGGTCACCTGCATCTCGCGCAGCTTGCTGATTGAGTTACGATAGTCAGGCGCATACTGTATGCGGATATCGTAGTCGGTACCATCTTCGGTATAGGCACCGGCCTTAGCTCCATAGAGGTTCTCGCGTACCTGTATGCCGATCACGCCTGGGTTGAGAGCCATCTGAGAGGCTTTGTCCTTGTCCACGCGGATGTGCACCTCACGATTGCCTGCCGAGACAAGCGCCTCAACATTGGCAAACTCAGGGCACTCCTTCGCCTTGCGCTCGATCTCAAAGGCAACTTGATTCATCTGGTCGATGTCTTTGCCATAGATGACAAACTCAATCGGCGCTCTATTGCCAGTCAGCGCGGTCGCCATAGCACTACCACCAGAGACGGTCACCTTCTCAATCTCAGGGATCGCCTCAATGAGCGGACGTATATCGTCTGCTATCTGCTGACTACTGCGCTTACGCTCATCGACAGGCTTGAGGTGGCAAAAGATGGTACCGATGTTCTTACCCTCTTTAAAGCCGACGGCAGTCAGGACGCCATCATCGGTCTGTCCCGTGATGCTGGCGATACCACCCTCGGCAACCTCTGGCACTTGCTCCTGCAGTAGCTGGACTATCTGATTACCGACTTGCTCTGTGAGCCTGTGTGAGGTACCCTGCTCCGTCTCAAACTGGATAGAGACAGAGCCCGCATCGATGTCGGGTATGTAGTCCGTACCGACCGCCTTACCTAAGAAGAGGACTAAAACAAAGATCACTAGCGCCGACACGAGGGTGATGCCCTTGTGAAAGACTGCCCACCCGAGGAAGTTGCGGTAGACACGCTCGATGCTTTGGAACATACGCTCGCTCCAGTTGTAGAGCTTGCCGTGCTTCTTGCCTTCGCCATTGCGAGGTGCGGGCTTGAGCAAGACGCTCGAGAGCATCGGGGTCAGTGCCAGTGCGGTAAAGAGGGAGGTGATCATACAGGTCACCGTCAGGACGGCTAGCTGCTTAAACATCACACCGACGATACCGCCCATGAAGACGAGCGGGAGGAAGACGACGATTGTGGTCAGCGTCGAGGCGGCAATGGCTAGTCCCATCTCCGAGGCTCCAAACATGGCCGCTTGCTTGGGCATGGCTCCTCGCTCGATGTGCTGCGTGATGTTTTCGAGTACGACGATGGCGTTGTCCACCACCATACCGATAGCGATCACAAGTGCTACGAGTGAGAAGATATTAATCGTGTAGCCCAGCACATTCATGACGATAAAGGCCGAGATCAGCGACACAGGCATCGTCAGGAAGACGATGAGACTAGACTTCCACTCTCGTAGGAAGAGCAAGACCACTAGGGTCACGAAGATTAGAGCGTACCAGATTGACGAGCTGAGATTGTTGATTGAAGAAGTAACCAGCTCATCCGAACCTATCACCTCAAAGATCTGCACATCTGAGGGTAGATCCTTCTGTATCTCAGTGATCTCAGCACGTACTGCGTCGACCACATCGACCGTATTGGCCCCAGACTGCTTCTGTACGAGCAGGGCAATACCCTTGCCTATATGGTTAGAGGCTGAGGCATCGGTCTCCTTAAAGGTATCTCGGACGGTAGCGACATCTTTGACACGTACTACCCTACCATTGACCGCCTTGATGACTGTATTCTCCAGCTCCTCGACGCTCTCGTACTTGCCAGGCATACGCACGGAAAAGTCGTAAGCACCCTCCGTGACAAAGCCCGAGGGTACGTTGATGTTGTTTGCCTTGAGCATCATCGACAGCTGCGCCACCGACATGCCATAGGCCTGCATCCTCGTGGGGTCTATCTCGACACGTATCTCACGCTGAGGCTGTCCTAGATAGATGACCGTACCGACGCCGTCGACCTTCCTCAGAGCTGAGGCGATCTGATCCTCGACGATATCCTCCAGTCCGTTGTAGTTCTCGTCCGCATTGACTGCGTAACCGAGGATAGGCATCATGGAGGCGTTAATCTTATAGATGATCGGCGTATAAGCTTGCGACGGCATACGGGACTTAACCAGCTCGAGGAGGTCTCGAGCATTGTTTGCCGCAGCCGTAATATCCTCCTCCCACTCGTAGCGGAGCTGTATGAAGGAGACATTCTCCTTAGAGATAGACTTGATCTCGACGAGGTTCTCCGCCGAGGAGAGCACTGCCTCCAGAGGCTTGGAGACCTGCTCTTCGACCTCTATCGCTGAGGCTCCTGGGTAGACCGTGATGACCGTCAGGGAGGGGAACTCCATGTTTGGCATCAGGTCTAGCGGTAGCTTCGTCAGCGAGAAGACACCGATGACCAGTATGGCGACGAAGATCATCGCCGCCGCAATGGGCCGTTTTACACCAAATTCGGGAAGTTTCATAGGCTTACTTCTTCACCACGTTTACCTTAGAGCCATCGCTGAGCTTGTTCTTGCCATCTACGATGATGGTGTCGCCGCTCTTGACCTCATTGCTGTCTACGTAAACCCAACCGTCCTTAATCTCGCCACGCTTCACGGCGATGCGGCTCACGGTCGTGCCATCTTCGTTGAGCTTGAAGACAAACTCCTCAGCCGTACCCGCCAGACGATAGATCGCATTGAGGGGTACAAATAGTCCCTCGCGCTCGGGCAGGGCAATAGAGACATTGCAGTACATGCCAGGCTTGAGCCGGTTGTTGCTATTCGGGATATTGACCTCTACAGAGGCGGTACGCGTCATCGATGAGAGGACTGGAGAGATGTAAGAGATCTTACCCGTAGCGGGCTCATCGGGATAAGCGTCGAAGATGATCGTGGCTTGCTGCCCCTTCTCTATATAGCTCAGATCCTTCTCATTGACCTCGATGGTCGCTTTGAGTGGATTGATCTGGCGCAGCTCGACGATCCCGCTCTCGAGCTTGAGATCACTGCTGAGGCTGGGGGTGAAAGCGTAGGTCTCACCCTCGTTGATCATGATCTCCGTGATGACTCCGCTAAAGGGTGCCACGATGGAGGTATTCTTCTTGAGCATCGCGACCTTAGCGACAGAGGCATCGTACTTAGCCTTGACATGGTCGTAGTCCATCTGGCTGATGCTCTCTTTCTCTCTCAGACGTGTGACACGGTCGAAGTCGCGCTTGATCGCTTCGTTCTCCACCTGTGCCTGTAATAGCATCTCGTCCGACATCTCTACGATGACGGCCCCCTTGGGTACAAAGCTCCCCTTGCTGTAGCGTATGCGCTCTACCTTGCCGGGTAGCGCGGTGCCTAGATTGGCACTCTTGGAGGCTTCGGCTGTACCAGAGAAGCGAACGCTCGGCATAAAGGTCATCTCTTTAGCCTGCGCGATGGTTACGGGGATCACTTTGTCCGCTTCGGACTTCTGATCCTGATCTCCTTGCTTGTTGCAGGCAGTTGTGGAGCCTAAGGTTAGCAGGAGTAATATCGTTGGGAGCAAGTAGCTCTTAAGTTCTTTAGTATGCATATTGTGATGTGATCTTTCTATCTAGTTCTGATCTTCTATTTATTTCTCCTCTTGGGGCTGTGTATGCTCGGTCGCATACTGATAGAGCGCCCCGGTGGTCTTCTCAAGCTCAGAGAGCGTCACGGCAGCCTCTACGCGGGCGTCGATATCTTCGGAGGCGGCTTTCTCCCACATAGTCTGCGCCTCGAGGATGTCACGGACGCTGTTCATCCCCTCCAGGAGGTTGTTTTTGGTAATGCGGAGATTCTCCTCGGCCTGCTCCTTCGAGAGCTTCGTCAGCTCCATCTTCTTAAGTGCCTCGGCATGCTTAAATCTGTTTTGCTGTACCTGCAGGGTGATCATCTCCTGAGCATCTTGCAGCTCCAGCTCCGCCTTGGCTACCTCTTGGTCGGCTATATGTACCTGGTGTATCCGATCTCCCCACGTGAGGATGGACACCTGTACACCGATGCCTACCATCCAGTCTCCTCCGAGATTGCTCTGGCTACCCTTGTAGACGTTTGGCTCGACCCAGTTGTACCCAGCAGTAAGGAAGACGTTGGGGAGGAACTGCGACTTGACCATCTTTCTTGCCGACTCCGTGAGGGCGAGCTTGCTGCGCAGCATGACGATCTCAGCCCGCTCAGCATTACTGCTCTCTAGTGCCAAGAGACGACTGCTCAGCTGCTCCTCGCTAATGATCTCACTATCTAGCTCAATCTGCTCAGCCTCTAGGCCAATGATCTGCCCGAGTAGCATCTTGGAGAGCTGGAGGCCGTTTTGCGCCTTCACGAGGGTAAGCTCCGCTTCGTTTTGCTTGACCTGCACCTTCAGGACTTCGTTTCTAGTCGTCATGCCCTCGGCGTAGACATTCTCCAAGTCCTGCACGAGGTGGTCTAGGAGCGACTTGTAGGTCTGAGCGAGGCGCACCTTCTCCTGTACAGAGAGGACGCGCCAGTATGCCTCATCGACAGTGGCTAGGACGTCAGCCTCCTTCATCTTGACCTTCTCATGTGCTAGGTCGGAGGTGTAGCGCGCCATCTTATTTGCCTCGACAATCTTACCGCCCATAAAGAGTGGCTGACGTAAGGTGAAGCCACCCGTATAGATCTCCCGAGGAGCGACACTGATGAAGTCTAGCGGCATCGATAGCCCCGGCGGTGTCACTCCTGGGATGTTAAAGTCGATCGCAAAGGGGCGCAAGGCTCTATCCCCCGGATTAATCCACGCCCCAGCGAAGTCGACGCGTGGTAGATACTTCGTCTTGGCCGACTGGACTAAGTAGTCGGAGGCCACGGCATCTGCCTGCGCCATCTGTATCTGCTTGTTGTGTTCTAGAGCGAGGTCTCTACACTGCTCTAGCGACATCGGCTCTTGCACTTGCTCTTGGGTCTGCGCCTCGGCACGCCACCCAAAGGTAAAGACAAGAGCCGTGCCTAGGAGAAGAAAACTCCTCCCATTAAGTCTATATCTCATGATTTGCTAATGTCTATTCGTTACGACATCACTTAGTGGTGGGATCGTAAGCTCCCTGATACCACTCCTTAAACTCTTTGTTTTTCGCTTTGCTTACTACGATCTTCTCTGGAGTCTCTATGTCGAGGGTCACCGTCAGCTTGCCACCGAACCAGGTCGACATACTCTGTATCGCACTGTGTGCCACGATGTACTGCCTGTTGGCTCGGAAGAAAAGCCTCGGATTGAGCTCCTGCGCCATCTTCTCTAATGACAGGTCGACAAAGTGCTCCTTCCTATCCGTCGTCACTATGACCGAAGCCTTACTATCTGCACGTATGTAGGCGATCTTGTCCACCGATATAGGGATCAGCTTATCTCTCCACGGGATCAGGAAGTGGCTCTTGTAGCTCATCTGCGACTCATTGAGCGCCTGCATCATCTTAGCCATCAGAGCTTGGTTGTCTACCCTCTGCTCCGTATGACTAAACCGCTTCACCTTATCTAGAGCTCTCTGGAGGTCTCTCTCCTTGATCGGCTTGAGGAGGTAGTCGATACTGTTGACCTCAAACGCTTTCAGCGCATACTCCTCATAAGCTGTCGTGAAGATGATCGGACAGGTCACCTCAATCCGCTCAAAGAGTGAAAAGACGGGTCCATCTGCCAGGTGAATATCCATAAAAGCCAGATCAGGCTCCGGATGACTCCCGAACCACTCGACACACTCAGATACACTCTGCAGCATGGTCAGCACCTCTATGTCAGGGTCTATCTCAGTGAGGAGTGCTTGCAGCCCAGTGGCGGTAAAGTACTCATCCTCTACGATTATTACTCTCATATCAGTGATTTGGCTTTGGGTTCGACTTCTTCTAAGCTTCGGATCAGGGGCAGGGAGACCGTAAAGTGTCCATCCTTAGAGACAATATCTATATCCTTGCCAAAGAGCAAGCGATACTGCTCCATCAGGTTGTCTAGACCTACGCCCGTGCTACCCGACTTGCTATCCTCTCGCAGCTGGATCTTATTGTCCACCACGATCTTTCCCTCTCTGGTAGTGATGTAGATAGTCAGCGGCACCTTGGCACTAGCTATATTGTGCTTGATCGCATTCTCCACCAAGATCTGTAGTCCCGATGGGATGACATAGTAGTCTAGATACTGCTTATCCACATTCCACTCCACACGCAGCCCGTCGAAGTAGCGGATACACATCAGGTAGAGATACGAGTGGACAAACTCTAGCTCCTCCGAGAGACGCACCACCACCTTGTCGCGCATCGTGTGCCGAAAGACGGTCGCCAGCTCCTGCACATAGGCTCTAGCACGCTCATCATCGCGACCTATCAGCCCGTTGAGCGTGTTGAGGCAGTTAAAGAGGAAGTGCGGGTCCGTCTGGTTCTTCAGTGCCGTATACCTGTTTTGCAGATTCTCAAAGTCTAGCTCCTGCATACCGACCACTGCCAGGTGATTTTGCTTCATCAGATAGATGGTCATAGTAAAGAGGAAGGTCACCACGAGGATCACCAAGTCCTTGACATACTGCATCGCAGCATAGGCATGATAGCTAAAGAGATCTCTAAACCACCAGCGCTGTAGTCGAGACAAGTAAGGCGAGATGAAGATCACCCCCACGAGTAGTCCCAGCAAGATCAGCCAGAGCTGATACTGACGTATCTCGTATCTATTGATCGCCCAGGACTGGATGCTGAGCAAGAGATAGAAGAAAACCATATTGACCAGTAGCGAGGCTAGCGAATTTAGCGATAGGATCGCTCCTAGGTCAATCTTTCGGTTCGTATCCAGCAAGCTGTAGTAGTAGATCGATGACGACAGCATCACAAATGCCAGCAAGAAGCTGATGATCAGCGTAGCCAGTAGCACGCTCTTGCGCTCATTGCTGAGCAGTATGAAGCCCTTGCCTTGTCGCCGTCTCAGGCGACCCGTTATGATGCGTCTCGTCATATACCTCTTGTCTACTCTACGTGGCGGCTCTGCCACTATCAGTATGCTCGTGCTAAGGTAGCAAGAAATAGCGGAACCCTACATCCCCCTCCCCTCTTAGGGCGACGGAGATAGGGTCCCTATTTCTTACTTGACACTAGAAGCGATAGCCCACACCTACCGTAAAGACGCTAGCATTAGCCTTGTAAGCGTCATCCTTGAGAGAGGTGCCAAAGCGAGAGGCGACATCGTTGACTGTCGACTTGAGATCGTCTACCTGATTGATGAAGCCATACTTGTAGCCAGCGTTGATCTGGATACCATTGGCAAACTCATAGCCCAGCTGACAAGCGACACCTACGTCCCATCTCTGGAGTGCTGACTTGTCGTTGTGCTGCTCATACAGATCTATCGGATCCTTCTTAAATGGACCAAACTCGATCTCATCAGTCTTGGCAGAGAAGCCTACACCGACGTAAGGGCCTACACCTCCGTAAAACTGGCCTTTGCCTAGCTCTACCTTACCCAAAGCGTACACCGGAATCTGCATACCCCACTGGTTGATCTTATTCTCTAGTGAGACAGGACCTGCCTCAGCCTTGATACCTGTGCCACGGTAGTAAAACTCTAGCTCAGGCTGGATAGCGAAGTTCTCGTGTAGATTAATCCTCATAAACCCGCCGAAGTCAGCTCCAGGCTTAACCTCTGTCTTGAGAACGTTAAAGTCATCACTCAGGATCATACTAGAGCAGTTGACACCAGCCTTGACACCATAGTTGAGTGATGTGGTCTGTGCGACAGCTGAGACAGCCGTCATACCCATGAGGGCGGTTGCTACGATAGCGATGATGTTGCGTTTCATACTTTCTTCTGTTTGTTTCGTTAGACTTATACGTTTCTGTTTCGAGTCCTGTAGACCTATCCGATCGCAATAGATCAACGAACTCTGGGGCAAAGGTAGAGAACCAAAAATGCCCCTACAACCCTTTACCTACCGAAACGCACATTGAGATGACCGAAACGACTGAAACGCTTACCGAATAGGACCGACTATTAATCGCCCTGTCTAGAAATATCCCCAATAGCTCCGTGTCTGGGGGGGAGGGCAACTTTCTCCATAGCGAGGTCGATGAACTCATTTATGAGACTTTGCAGAAAGGATGAAGCGCAAGGCGCTGAGGGTGAGGTCTGAAGGGAGCACACCTCCGTATGTAACCGAAGCCGAATTCCGAAAGCAACACCGCGATTCGCCTTTTTGCGACAGTCTCCACTTGTCTAGAAAGTAAGCTTCACTCGGCAGGGGGCAGTTGCTGAGCGATCCAGTGTGCTATCTTCGCCTCTGAGGAGATGCCGCGAGTGGCGAGAGCCTCCATGTCGATGATCTGATGCGCACGGCTGTAGATCGGCTCACGGAGACGCATCGCTTCCTCGACATGTTGCCGTAGCGCCTCTCCCGTGAGGTGCGCCACGGAGGGGCGGGTACGCTTCGTCAGCTCCAAGCGCTGAGCTAGCTCCTCACTGCTATAACGTAGGTACAGCACGGTGCCACTCTCTAGGAGGAGGTCCATATTGTCATGGTAGATGGGCAGCCCCCCGCCCGTGGCGATGACCGCATCGGGGAGTCCGGCGATCTCCTCTAGGATCATCCGCTCCTTCTGGCGAAAGTACTCCTCGCCATGTAGCCGGAAGAGGTCAGACACCCGCTGACGGAAGCGACTCTCGATGTAGATGTCCGTATCTACGAATTCATAGCCGAGCAACTCCGCCAGAGCTCGCCCCACGGTGCTTTTGCCAGCACTCATATAGCCTACTAGGTAGAGGGTCATCGCTTGAGCTCTGGGTAAGCAATACGTGAGTGGTAGATGGTGGCGAGCTTCTCAGCAAAGACATCCTTGATCGTTTGGATATCCCTAAAGGTCAGCGGTGTATCGTTGAGCAGTCCATCAGCGACGATTGAGTCAATGATCTTATTGACATGTGCTATGAGGGTCTCCTTGCTGAGATCCTTGAGGCTGCGACTGCTCGCCTCGATAGCGTCCGCCATCATCAGGATACCCGTTTCCTTAGTATTCGGATTGGGTCCTGGATAGGTAAACTTATCCACATCGACCGTTTCGTCGGGATGCTCGTTGCAATACTGGTTGTAGAAGTACTTCGTTATGCCTCGTCCATGGTGCATACGGATAAAGTCTTGTATCGCCTGCGGGAGATTGTGCTTTTGCGCCATAGCCAGTCCATCGGTCACATGCTTGATGATGACCTCCGCACTCTCTGTGGGAGAGAGCTGGTTGTGCGGATTTATCGCGCCCTGATTCTCCGTAAAGTATGCTGCATTGCGCATCTTGCCTATATCGTGGTATAGCGCGCCAGCACGTACGAGGCGAGCATCTGCACCGATAGCGGTAGCCGCATCGCTCGCTAGGAGTGCCACCTGCATCGAGTGCTGGAAGGTACCAGGAGCCTGCTCCGAGAGCTGCCGTGGTAGCGGACGATTTACGTCACTGAGCTCTACAAGCGTTATGTTCGACACATAGCCGAAGGTCCTCTCGATGAGGTAGATGAGCAGGTAGCTAAACATGTTGAAGATCAGGTTAAAGGAGAAGTATAGCAGATTGCTCAGGTCATTGCTGCCCAGCGTGCCCCCTGTCATCAGCGAGTAGCTACAGGTCATCACATTGTATATTACGAAGATCAGGAAGGTAGCACGGATGATCTGCGCTCGTGAGGAGAGAGATCGAAGGCTAAAGACCGCCACCAGACCAGCGACAAACTGTATGATGACAAACTCCAGCGGAAATGAGACATAGAGCGCACAGATCAGCACCGTGATGAGAAAGACGTAGATCGCCGTACGAGACTCAAAGAAGGTACGCACCAGTATCGCTACCGACACAAACGGGATCGCATAGACCCACGCTCCCAGCTCATTGCGGGCAAAGATGATCGTCAAGATCGCATAGATCAAGATCAGTAGCGAGAGGAAGAGCGTGTTCTTGTACTCCTTGACAATCTGCGGTCGGTAGTAGAAGAGGAAGAACCACAGCCCCAGCAGTAGCGAGGTTATAATCAAAAAAGTCCCCACACTCATCGGCAGCACCTGCCGCAGGGTGCCCTCTCGCTGCTCCTCCGTGACACGACGCAGTGACTGTAGGATGTCGTACTGATGAGGGCTCACGATCTCGCCCTTACCGATGATGCGCTCGCCCTTTTGGACCACTCCCATAGACTTAGAGAGATTGCGCAGTTCATCGTCGATCACCTGTTGCGTCTTAGCCTCGTTAGGATAGACATTGACCTCGATATACTTGCTGGGGTCAAACTTGCGGACGATAGACTTACTCATCCCCTGAGGTAGTCTCTCAGTAGCTTGCTGGTACGCCTCCATAGGCGTTGAGAAGAGCGTCGCAGGCGTCAGACGGCTCACCTGATCGGCGCTTAGTAGCTTAACCTCCAGCACGTCCTCCTGCCTTAGCTTAGAGGCTATCTCCTCCTCTATGATTCCATTGCGATAGAGATCCCTGAGGTAGTCACGGATGTAGAAGTAATAGGCATCGTCCGTCACCTCACGGCTCCACTTGCTGCTCCAGTCCTCATCCCACTTGCGTAGCATCTTACTACCCGTGATCGTGTCAATCTGATAGTAAGGCAAGATCGTCTGGCGCACGCTGTCACGCTCCCGCTGTATCATCTCGTCCGACTTGTAGATCGGGAAGGTAAAAGGCGCCACCAGTAGCTCCTCACCCACCCACGGCTTACCCTCCACCACTTGGTACTGAAAGGTCTCCTCATCATGTGGCGAGAGCAGGGTGATAACCAATGCCAGAAGGATAAAGGTCAGCAGGGCATATAGGTGTGTCGTCTTGAACTGTGTCATAGTCTTGTGTGCTAATGTGGAGGAAGCTACTACCCCTCGCGACAATCTCTACCGCAAAGGTACTAAATTAGAGGTTAGAGGTTAGAGGTTAGAAATTAGAGGTTAGAGTGAATCAGAGCTATCGGAATGAATCGGACATCTAGCTTCTAATCTCTAACTTCTAACCTCTAATCTCTATTTACATATCTTTACGGGGAAATTCGTCCGATTTCCTCCTTTCTCGAACATCCACGTGGAAAATCTCAAATCTCCACGTGGATGTTTTTTATTTTCCACGTGGGCGTGATTCATTTCTTCCGAAGTTTCATTTCATTCCTCCGAAGTTTCATTTCATTCCTCCGAAGAATTTTTTATTCTCCACGTGGGGATTTCGAAATATCCACGTGGAAATCACTTTTCCCTGACACAGCTCCGCTTTGATATGTAGTCAGACCTAAATTATTGTAATGCACCAGTCCTGATAGGAGCTGTCGGAGCGATCGGAGCCATCAGAGCGACCGGAGTGCTAGTGCCCTAGTGCCTCTAGCCAACAGCTAACAGCTAAAGGCTAAAGGCTAACAGCCAATCTCTTTTTTCCGTACCTTTGTGGCGATAAGACGAGGCTCGGTAGCTTAGCTGAATAGAGCGTCAGATTCCGGTTCTGAAGGTCGTGGGTTTGAATCCCACCCGAGTCACTTAACACGACTGCTATACACAATGAGAAGGGAGATACTCCACCGTTGGAGCGTCTCCCTTCTTTATAGATAGACCGTAGGTCTGGCCTTGCTCTACCTGGCGACTAGGACGGACATAGGCTGATCACCTACGACTAGGATGTACAGCCCGCTAGGGATGGAGCCGAGTGCTAGCGTGGCGGAGCCTTGGCAGTCGGTCTGATCCGTCAGGACGAGCACTCCCGTAGTATCGTATAGGAGTATTGTAGCTTCGCCAGCTCCACCTCGCACGAGTAGATAGTCTGTGACAGGGTTGGGGTAAATCTCTAGAGCTGGCGTTGTGACGCGCTCGATGCGATCTACCTTCTGGAAAGTCACCTGGACTATCGTTGCTTGCTTGACGACAAAGCTCTTGCTCTCGGTGCAGTCTACCTCATTGACAAGTATCTGCGCGAGCTTGTATCCCTCATCTGGGGATGCAACGACTGTAAGCGTGGTCCCCACGGGGACTGCCTTTAGGTCTGAGTAGCCTGTGATAGAGGCTGTACCGCCAGTGCCGATCTTGAGGTCTACCGTATAGGTTGATGCGCTGGGATCAGCTCCAGGGTAGTCCTCGTTGGTCTCTGAGAAGACGACTCGCCACCCCCGTTGCGTCGCAATGGCTACGTCGCTCTTGAGACAGATGTTGCCATCTTCGGCTATCTTATCTAGAGACTTATGCACCTGCCAGATGCCAGGCTGTGTGTTGCTCCTATCAGGGAGACTCTCAGCGAGAGCTTTCATGGCCTCGCCTTTGATTTGATTTCTAGCACAGGCTAGAAGTGATAACTTGGGGCAGTGCGAGAGGTCTAGGGTGGTCAATTTATTGGATGAGCAGGTTAGTATCGTCAGATCCTGGCAGTTCTCTAGTGAGATAGCTGTGAGATCATTACCCCAGCAAGCGAGCTGTGTGATGCGCCCACGTATGGTGATGGTCTGGCTAGTGAGGGTGTACTTGATATGGGAGCCATCAAAAGGTACTCCATCGACCCCCTCGATGGTGAAGTCGTCCTCAGCCTTGATCATTAGAGAGATCTTCTGACCTATGGGGCGACTCGTGGTGAGGGTGATGGTGGCTTGCTTGGCTTGGGGCGACTCCTTGCCCTCGTACTCATCTTTGGACATAGTGAAGCCCACCTTCCAGTTCTTAGCCTTAGCAATAGCTACGTCCGTATCGTAGCACACATTACCATCAAAGTCTATCTCGTCTCTAGAGAAGTAGAGGATCATCTCACCCTGCTTGAGTCCCGTGCGATCGGGTAAGCTCTTCATGAGCTGAGTCATAGCCTCGCCTTTGATTTGATTACTAGAGCAGTCGAGTGAGCTGAGGCTGGAACACTCTACGAGCTCTAGTCTCTCTATCTTGTTGGTGTGACAGCTCAGTGAGGTGAGTTTAGGACACTTGTAGAGGGAGAGGTATACGAGGTTGTTGCTATAGCAGGAGAGCTGCGTCAGATTAGGGCAGCTGATGAGGTCCAGCTCTTGTAGCTTAGAGCTACTACATCCGAGAGAGGTGATGTCACCTCGTATGGTGACAACTTTGTCTAGGAGCGTGTAGGTCGCTTTCTCCCCGACAGTGGGCTCCTCTATGACACCTTCTATGGTGACATCGCCGACAGCCTGGATGGTCAGCGATCTCTCCTCAACGCCCTCACTGGGAGTGATCATGATGACACCCGTAGCTAGTCCAGAGTAGTCTGTCTGAGAGGATACAGCACGCACGAGCCAATTCTTGCCCCGAGCTATGGCTACATCGCTGGGAAGGCATATATTGCCATCTTCGTCCATCTTGGTCTCATCAAAGTGTACTCCAAACATGCCCGCAGGCTCCATACCTGTACGATCTGGGAGAGCCTGCACGAGCTGAGTCATGGCCTGCTTTCGTATCTGATTCTTGTAGCAAGAGAGTGTCTGCAGTCCCGTACATGCAGAGACGTCTAGTGAGGATAGCTGGTTGCCTCCACAGTTGACCCAGGTAAGGGTGGCTGTCTGTGGTAGCTCGAGCTGCGTGAGCTGATTGTCAAAGCAGTCTAGACGTTCTAGAGCCTTGGCGGTGGTAAGGTTGAGAGTCTTGAGTTTGTTCTTAGCGCAGTTGATCTTCTTGAGCTTTTGGAGCGGTGCTAAGTCTATAGATGTAAGTTGATTTTGCTGTACATCTATGAGTTGCAGTTGTGGAGTCTGAGAGAAGTCTAGCGACTCAATCTTATTGATGTAGCAGATCAAAGAGTCAAGGCTAGGAGCATGCGAGAGGTCGAGAGCTGTGACTTCATTATTGAAACAGACAAGCGTCCGTAGCGTGGGGCAGTCTGTCAGCTGGAGTGCCGAGAGGTTGTTACTACTACACTGTAGCTTGGTGATCTCTCCTTGTATAGTGACCTGCTGGCTAGTGAGGGTGTAGTTCTGATACTTACCTAGCACAGGCGTCTCTTTGACTCCCGCTATCTGGACGGCACCAGGCGCCTCGATGATTAGTCCTATCTTGCTCCCGATCTGGTGACTCGTAGTGAGCGTGATGGAGCCATTGAGCGGGGCTTCTTCGCCTTCGTAGGCTGGGTCGTTTAAGTCTTGATCAGCATAGGATACGACCCAGTTCTTGCTGGTCGCAAGAGCTACGTCACTCTTAAGGCATACATTGCCATCTTGAGGTCGCTGGGTAGGGTTAAAGTGCACCTTAAACTTGCCCTTGGTACTTTTCTGCGAGCGGTCAGCGAGACTCTTGATAAGCTGGGTCATCGTTTTGCCTCGTATCTTATTATTGTAGCAGACAAGATTGTCCAGTGCAGGACTCTGTGAGAGGTCTAGCTCGGTGAGTAGGTTGTCACTGCAGTTGAGACTTCTGAGCTTGGTGCAGTGAGACATGTCTAGCTTGGTGAGCTGATTCTTAGAGCAGTCGATAGCAGAGAGGAGAGAGCCCTGAGGGATAACGATCTCGGAGAGCTGGTTGTCTTGGCAGCGGATGGCTGAGACTCCAGGACAGGAGGTTAAGTCTAGCTTGGTGAGCTTATTGCCGTAGCAGTTGAACCATTTGAGCTTCTTGAGGGGAGTGAGATCCAGCTCGGTAAGCTGATTGTTGTAGCAATTGAAGTTCGTCAGCTTGACACAGGCGGTGAAGTCCAGCTCGGAAATTTGGTTATCTCCGAGGAAGAAGCTCTCGAGCGTAGGACACTGGATTAACTCGACCTTAGTAATCTGACTCTTGCCACAGTCAAGGCTCTTGATAGATCCTCTCAGTACGATCGTCTGACTGGAGAGTGTGTACTTCACTTTCTTATTACCGATCTGGGGGGCCTCCTTGACACCCTCGATGGTTATGTCTTTGAGCTTAGGATTTTCAGCTATGAGCTTCATGTCAATGGTTTCACCGACAGCGCGTGCCGTGGTGAGCTTGATGTAGCAGCCCTGAGACTGCCTGAGTGCTGTGGTAGCAGCATCTGCTGGAGCCTGTGCAATCCCTTTGGCGGGAAGAGCCAGCAGTCCCCAGAGCAGTAGCCCGAGCGTGAGTAGCGGGGCGATAAGAGTACGTTTCATATCAACTTGTTTTTACTATATATAGACGAATCTAGCGGGAGAGGAGCTAGCTACTGATGGTAAAGCCATCATCGTTGTCCTCTCCTCATTTTAACATCCAAAGGTATCTCAAAGATGCTAGGCGCAACGAGCTTTTTCATACCCAGTTATTAGTATTCTGACATTTAGACTTAGCATTTTAGGCGGTCTCCAAAGACTTGAACACCCACACTCTCTGCAAGGTGTGACGCGAAGGCATTTATCATTGCGATCCTACGCAGTTGCTCCAAGAGCGCAAAAAGTACTACCTTTGCGCTATAACTATACATTAATATAGAGAGTACATTCACAGTATGGAACGAGTCGTCAGCGGTATCCGACCTACCGGTCATCTACATATAGGCAACTACTACGGAGCTATGCGTAGCTTCCTAGAGATGCAGGAGCAGTATGATTGCTACTTCTTTATCGCTGACTGGCACTCGCTGACCACGCACCCACACCCGGGAGACATCGTGCAGGATACAGACACGATCCTCGCGGAGTACCTGGCTTGTGGACTCGACCCAAACAAGGTGGTCCTCTACCGTCAGAGCGACGTGCCTGAGGTGCTGGAACTATACCTTTACTTGAACATGAATGCCTATCTGGGTGAGCTACAGCGCACCACCACTTTTAAGGAGAAGGCGCGTAAGCAACCGGACAATGTCAATGCTGGTCTGCTCACCTACCCGACGCTCATGGCGGCCGACATCTTGCTGCAACGTGCCGTCAAGGTGCCTGTGGGCAAGGATCAAGAGCAAAACATGGAGATGGCGCGTCGCTTCGCTCGTCGCTTTAATACGATCTACGGCGTGGAGTACTTCACAGAGCCTGCCTCGTGGACCGCTATGTCTAAGCCAATCAAGGTGCCGGGGCTCGACGGCTCCGGCAAGATGGGCAAGAGTGAGGGCAACGCAATCTATCTCTACGGAGATGACAAGGCGATCACGAAGAAGGTGATGCGCGCCGTCACGGATGCTGGTCCTACGGAGCCAAATAGCAAGCCCTCGGAGCCAGTGGAGAACCTTTTCACCATTATGGATCTGGTCTCTGCGCCTGAGACGGTAGCACACTTTCGCCAGTCCTATGCGGACTGCTCCATACGCTACGGCGATCTGAAGAAGCAGCTAGCAGCTGATCTGCTTACTGCGATAGCACCCATCCGTGAGCGCATCCTAGAGCTCTCTAGCGACAAGGAGCAACTACACCGAGTAGCTACCGAGGGTGCTATGAAGGCGCGTGAGAGTGCTCGCAAGACCATCGAGGAGGTCAGAGGGATCATTGGATTTGCTCCGACACTCCGATAACTATTCACAAACAACTATCGACTAATAACTAACCACTTATAGACTAGATATGGACAGCAATAATAACCGTCCCAACCCACTTATCGCAAGAGGCACCGTCATACGCGTTCTCCCTGTACAGGAGGGCGTCAGCAAGTCAGGCAACGCTTGGCGCAAGGGAGCTTTTGTCATAGAGACTGACTCGCAGTACCCGCGTACCATCTGCTTCAACATTTGGAATAATCGCATCGACGAGTATGCACTCACTGAGGGTGACTTCGTCGAGGTTCGCTTTGACGTAGAGAGCCGTGAGTATATGGAGCGCTGGTACACAGACGTGACCGCTTACAGCGTCTCCAAGGTAGACCAGACAGCAGCTGCTGCGCCTGAGGCTGATCCCTTTGCAGGCAAAGCACCCTACGTAGAGGGCGGTGCAGCATCAGCTCCTAGCACGGGCTTCGCTTCGCAAGCTCCTGAGGCTGGGGCGCAAAACCAGTTTGGCGGTTCTTTTGACCCAGCCGCTGGTGACAACGCTGACGACCTACCTTTCTAAGCACTATCTCTGCATCGTATGCGCACGACACTCCTCGTAGTAGGTGAGACCTCTTCGCCAGAGTTGCACCGCCTCATCGAGGAGTATCGGCAGCGCATCGGTGGGTATATACCTTTCGACATAGAGGTCTTGCCCGACCCTAAGCGGCGCAAGCAGCAAGCCTCCATAGCAAATCAGCAACAGGCGACCTGCGAGGCTATTGCCTCCGTGATCACACCAAGTGATCTGGTGGTTCTGCTCGATGAGCGGGGCAAGGAGTACACGAGCCGTCAGTGGGCAGAGCAGTTGCAGCGCTATATGAATAGCGGTGCTAAGCGACTACTCCTGGTGGTGGGCGGGCCCTATGGCTTTACGCCGGAGTTTAAGCAGCACTACGGGCAGCAGGCTTGGTCGCTCAGTCGCTTGACACTGACGCATGAGATGGTGCGTCTCTTTGCCGTCGAGCAGATCTACCGAGCCTGCACGATACTGCGGGGAGAGCCTTACCATCACGACTAATTAGAGTCCCAATCACATGATACCATTCTTTGAAGAGGCCGACGTCGCGGTCACGATCTGTGACCGTGAGGGGCGCATTATAGAGATGAACGAGCAGTCGCGTCAGGTCAATCTCAAGCCAGGGCAAAGCTTGATCGGCAAGAATGTCCTCGACTGCCACCCAGAGCCGGCACGCTCGCTACTCGCTGACATGATGGCGCACCAGACGAAGCATGTCTACACCATCACAAAGGGCGACAAGAAGAAGCTCATTTACCAGATCCCGTGGTACGAAAATGGCGAGTACGCTGGCTTTATGGAGCTATCGATGATCATCCCCCACGAGATGGCACACTACGTACGTCAGGTGCCACCAGAGAAAAAGGCTTAGCCATGTCTCGCAGAGATCGCCTCAAGCTTTACTTCCTCCTCATCTGGTGGATCGCCCTCAACGTGTGGGTCTGGATCCTACAGCGTGCCCCCTTTGACTGGATACGTGTCGGCTCCAGTATCGGCACGCTTGTGGTAATCGCACTCCTCGCCTGGATATGGCATAGGAACTACCGCACCGAGCAGGAGCGTCGTGCTCTAGAGCAGTCTGAGGACGAAGAGAAGTAACCATTGCCACATCTCTCCTATTATTATATATGTCTCGTAAGCTCACTCCGATACGCTGTACGCCCCAATACTATCACAAGATATGGGGTGGAGGTCGTCTTGCCCCTACGGGAGGCGACAAGCAGATTGGCGAGGTGTGGCTACTCTCAGCCCTCGCAGGGCAGGAGACCCTCACAGAGGGTGCCGACTACGAGGGAGCTCCGCTAGACTCTTTGGTATCTCGCTATGGCGATCGCCTACTAGGACCAGGACAGACAGCACGATGTGGTGGAGCTTTCCCCTTATTGATCAAGCTGCTAGACGCAGCGACAGATCTCTCTGTACAGGTACACCCATCGCCAGAGGAGGGGGGCAAAGATGAGATTTGGTACTTTCTAGAGACGGAGCCGATGAGCCGTATCTGTCTCGGACTGACCGAGCCGATGAGTGCCGATGCCTTGCGCTCCGCCATCGAGCGTGGTGAACTGATGAACTACCTGCACTGGGAACCTGTGAGATCAGGAGAAGCTATCGCCCTACCGGCTGGTACGATCCACGCACTAGGTGCCGGATCGATGCTGATCGAGGTGCAGGACACAAGCGACACGACCTATCGTCTCTACGACTACGATCGAGTAGACGACGAGGGTGCCAAGCGTACGCTACACATCGAGGAGGCACTTCGCAGTGCGACACTAGAGCCGCATAAGCTAGACGCTCGTCTCTTACCCTTGGATACGCCACGCTTCGTCTGTCACGAGGTGACAGCCACACCAGACTCATCTCAGTTCATTACAACCGAAGGAACGAGTTGTGCGATCCTTGTCGGTATCTCTGGAAGCTTGCTACTAAGCGGTGACGACACAGAGCCGTGGCAACTAGCTCCCCACGAAGCATTACTGCTTCCCGCCGAGACGCTCCCGATGCGGGTAGCACCTGGCGAGGGCAAAGCTTTGATGATAACCTTAACGCCTGCAGAGTGATGATACAGATCGATGACAAGGTGGTGAGCTTTGAGATCCTTGAGGAGTGCTTCGCCTGCGACTACGCTGTATGCCGTGGCGCTTGCTGCGTACATGGCGATGCGGGCCCCCCCGCCACAGAGCGAGAGTGCCGTAGCTATCAGCGTCATCTCTCGCTCCTTGAGCCGCACCTAGCTCCCGAGGCGTGTGAGCTGATCCATCATCAGGGCGTGAGCTACACGGATATAACTGGCGAGCGGGTACTCTCTATAGTGAACGGCGAGAACTGCGCCTTCACGCTTCACCCCACACCGCCCGAAGGGGTACGCTGCGCTATCGAGTGGTATACCTCGACCCATCCCGAGGTGCAGCTAGAGAAGCCGATCAGTTGTCGCCTCTACCCTATCCGTGTGCGTCAGTTCAAGTACTTCTCGTCCCTACATTACGACCGCTGGGACATCTGTCAGGCGGCTGTGGAGCGAGGTCGCAAGCTCGGCATCAAGGTCTACCAGTTCGTACGTGAACCGCTGATAGCAGCCTTCGGAGCACACTTTTACGATCAACTCGTCGAGGCGGACAAGCTACTCCAAGAGGCGCGACGCAAAGAGGCGGAAGATAGAAGAGACGCCAAGCACTGATTGACTCCCGAGGTAGTCTCTCGCATAGCTCATGAAAAGAAAGAATCATCTCTACCGTAGCTTCTTGCTACTCCTCGTTGGCGGTCTGCTAGCGTATGGACTCTCGGAGCTACTCGTCGCTGTCGGCCCTATCGCGGGCTACCACTTCAAGGGATTCAACCCGCTAAGTGACCTCCTTGACACGACAGCGACCCAGTCGTCGGAGACGCTCTCCATACCCCTAGACGAATCTGACAACCATCTTGATCCGAAAGAAGCTCTAGAGAGCTCCACTGGCGCAATAGGAGATTCGACCGGCCGTACGCAAGTGGCTATCGACACGCTTCCTCCGCTAGAGATCTCCAGCCGTCTAGTAGACTACTCTGAGGGGCAGAGTGCGTTGCGCCGCCTACGTGCTGCACTACGGGAGGGGCGCTCGAGGGCGGTACGTATCGCTTTCGTCGGTGACTCCTTTATAGAGGGCGACATATTGGTAGAACCCTTTCGTCAGGCACTCCAGCAGACTTATGGCGGTCAAGGCGTGGGCTACGTACCGCTCACCTCGCCAGTGGCTCGCTTTAGGCAGAGCATCCAGCAACGCTTTGAGGGGGCTTGGCAGGAGACTTCAGCCAATAAGAGTAAGTCTCGTTCCCTCTTTACACTGGCAGAGACCTTTGCCACAGCAACCGCTACCGCCTCCACAAGCTACAAGCTAAAGAGTGCCGCCGACCGTGTGACGCTTCACTACGTGAGCGACTCGATCCCGGTGGCGATCACCTACGGCATCAATGGTGGCGAGCGTCAGCGTGCCGAGCTACCCGCTAGCCACGGAGCTATGGCCGAGTACACCCTGCCGCAGAGGGGCGTCAAGCGGGTTGAGCTTGCTACCGAGGGAGGCGATGGTACACGCTTCTATGGCGTATGCTTCGACGGTATAACAGGCGTCGCTGTGGACAACTTCAGTCTCCGTGGCTCCTCTGGCATAAAACTCAATGCTGTCTCCTCAGCCCTGACGATGCAACTCTCACGCTTCCGCCCCTACGACCTGATCATCCTTTCCTATGGGCTTAATGTGGTGAGCGCTCAGGACAATAACGACAGCTACGACTGGTACTACGCCGCCATGGCTAAGAGCATCGAGCATATCCAGCAGCTCTACCCACACGCCACGATCCTACTCATGTCGCTCTCCGACCGCGCCACACTGCGTGAGGGAGAGATCCACCCGCTCAATGGGGTGGCTCGTGTGCTCCGCATACAGCACCGCTTGGCGCAGCGCTACGGGCTCCTCTTTTGGAATACGCATGAGGCGATGGCTTCGCTCGGCGGCATCAAAGGATTTGTGGACAAAGGGTGGGCGGCAAAAGACTACACCCACATCTCTATGGCAGGTGGGCGGCAGCTCGCTAAGTTACTCACAGCAGATCTGATCGGCGATGAGGAGTAGCAGATTGATACGGATCAGTTGTGTCATCATAGGGAGTCTACTTCTTATGGTGCAGACGCTTATGGCACAACGGGTGCCACAGTTCATAGCCCCCGCTGGTTACCTCGATAAACTTTGGTCCGCTTGTGACGAGGCGAAAGCAACTGGGCAGACTATCTCGATCATCCATTTGGGCGACTCGCACATACAGGCAGGACACTTTACCATGCCGATCCGTCAATCCTTTACACAGCGTTGGGGCGACGGTGGAATGGGTTGGGTAGGGCCTTTTCGCTTGTTGGGGACCAATCCGCCTATCCACACGGTGATACGAGCCTCCTCAGCAGGCACGTCAGGCGTTAAGATCACCCAGAGAGACTACGATCGGGAGAGTCCTACGGGTATGGTGCTACAGACGAGGCCGAGTGGTGCCATCACCTACACCTTGCAATGTGGTGGCGGGCAAACCTTCGACCACATCGTTATCTATCGTCAGCGGGGGACGCAACCTTTCACCTTGTCTGGCTTTAACTCCAGCGAGATCGCTATCGCTCATGATACTTTGACCACTGAGCAGATCGTCACCGACACGCTCCTCGTGGGTCGTTACGTAAGCTCAGCAGAGGTGACCGCTCCCGCCTCGGCCGTCTGGTATGGCGCTAGCCTGGAGCGTAGCAGCGGTGGCGCACTCGTCCACACGATCGGCTACAATGGTGCTACCTACTACACCTACAGCAAGGGGAGCTTCACTAGTTCCGTTGCCATCCTGCGTCCTCGGCTGATCATCCTTTCGCTGGGCACCAATGAGTCGATCGCACGACAGTTCGATCGCAACAACTTTGGCGCGGAGGTCGCTCGGCTGGTACGCAGGCTCCAAGCGAGCAATCCCGACTGCACCATCGTCCTCACCTCGCCTCTTGCCAACTATCAGAAGATCCGCACAGCACACAAAAGTCGTCGTGGCAAGCGTAGGCGTCGTCGCACTGTCTACCGCACCACCTACCGGGCTAATGCCAACTGCCAGCTCATTGCCGACGAATTACAGCAGCAAGCTCGGGAGCTGGGGTGTGGCTACATCGATCTCTTCGCCCACTTCGGGGGAGCGGCGGGTGCAGCGCAGTTGCTCTCTAGTGGCATCCTCTCTGGCGATCGCGTCCATCTCACCGCTGCTGGCTATAACAAGGTAGGCGAGGCGATTGCTACCGCCCTCCAAGACGACTATAAGCAGTGGTGCCAACGCTCCCCCCACGTCACCCCTCAAGCCTCCGAAGACTAACCTCCGTATGCTCACCCCCTATCTCTCACGAGCTGCCGAGCTACTCACCTACGATAGCTCCGCTCCGATGCTCTTCAATAGTGGACTCTTTCTCGTCCTCTTCCTGCTCTTCCTGCCGCTCTACTACCTGCTGCGTAGGCACACGTTGGCACGGATCATCTATGTAGTCTGCTTCTCCCTCTTCTTCTACTACAAGAGCAGTGGCTACTACGCTACGATCCTCATCATGACCGCCACGGTCGACTTCATCATCGGGCACCTCATAGCAGCCACCCCAGAGCGCAAGGTCAAGCGCCGCTGGCTCACGCTCTCCCTCTGCTTCAACCTCGGAATGCTCGGATACTTTAAGTATACCAACTTCCTCCTCGAGCTCTTCACCCCGCTCGTACAGTGGATCGGTGGACTGGTCGGACTCACCGAGGTAAGCACGACACAGCTAGGGCCGCTTGACATCTTTCTCCCCGTCGGCATCTCCTTCTTCACCTTCCAGTCGCTCAGCTACGTCATCGACATCTATCGAGGCGAGATACGTCCGCTGAGACGCTGGGTCGACTACCTCTTTTACGTCTCCTTCTTTCCTCAGCTCGTCGCGGGGCCTATCGTACGTGCCAAAGACTTTATCCCGCAGATCTACAAGCCCGTATGGGTCACCAAAAAGGAGTTTGGCGAGGGACTCTTCCTCATCCTCTCGGGGCTGATCAAGAAAGCGATCATCTCCGACTATATCTCGCTCAACTTTGTGGATCGTGTCTTCGATGCCCCTACCCTTTACAGTGGCTTCGAAAACCTTATGGCTATCTACGGCTATGCACTCCAGATCTACTGCGACTTCTCTGGCTACTCCGATATGGCTATCGGCATCGCCCTGTGGTTAGGCTTTCGCTTTAATATCAACTTCGACTCGCCCTACCGCTCCGCTACCATCACCGAGTTCTGGCGACGCTGGCACATCTCCCTCTCCTCCTGGCTGCGAGACTACCTCTACATACCGCTCGGGGGAAGTCGTCGTGGTCGGTTGCGTACCTATCTCAACCTCCTGATCACGATGCTCCTCGGCGGGCTATGGCACGGAGCCAGCCTGCGCTTCATCCTTTGGGGTGGTATGCACGGCGTCGCACTTGCCCTGCACAAGCTCTATATGCAGATCTGCCCGTGGGCACGCCCCGATGGGGCCTCCATGGGACGGCTGAGACGCTACCTAGGCATGTTCATCACCTTCCACTTCGTCTGCTTCGCGTGGATCTTCTTCCGTATGCCAACGATGGAGGGCATCGGACAAATGTTTGAGATGATACGGTACGAGTTCCACCCCGAGATCATCCCGCAGTTCCTCGAGGGCTACTGGCTCGTCGTGACGCTGATCGTGCTAGGCTTCGTAGCCCACTTCGTTCCGCAGCGCGCCTTCCGTCCCCTCGAGCGTAGCATCAGTCGCATGCCGCTCGTCGGTCAAGCGCTCCTCTTCGCCCTCGTCGTGCTGCTTGTCGTTCAGTTCCAGAGCAGTGGTGTGCAGCCCTTCATCTACTTCCAATTCTAGCCTTTGGCTGTTGGCTGTTGGCTAGAGACACTAGAGCCACTAGCACTCTGATAGCTTTGATGGCTCTGATCGCTCCGATAGCTCTGATCACCCTAGCCAACAGCTAACAGCCAATCTCTTTTTTCCGTACCTTTGAGAAACGCTACCGCAGTGAGGCGGTGGCGGGCTCTTATAGCACAAACACTTAACCCAATATATAGTATGTCTTACCCAATCATGACTGCCGAAGAGGCAGCGAGATTAGTTCACGATGGCGATCAGGTAGGCTTCAGTGGCTTTACGCCTGCTGGTTGCCCTAAGGTAGTGCCACAAGCCATAGCTCATTACGCCGAGGAGGAGCACGCAGCAGGAAGGCCCTTCCGCATAAGCGTCTTCACGGGAGCATCGACAGGCGACCGCCTCGATGGAGCTTTGGCACGTGCTCATGCGATCAAGTTTAGAGCACCCTATCAGTCCAACAAAGACCTACGCGCCGAGATCAATAGCGGTGAGGTAGCTTACTGCGACATGCACCTCTCGCAGCTAGCGCAGGAGATGCGTGCTGGCTTCTTTGGCAAGATCGATGTGGCTATCGTCGAGGCTGCTGAGCTAACGGAAGATGGTCAGCTGGTACCCACCACGGGCGTCGGTATCCTACCCACCATCTGCCGCCTCGCAGACCGGATCATCGTTGAGATCAATGACCGTCACCCCGCCAAGATACGTGGACTCCACGACATCGCTGAGCCTCTTGACCCACCCGCACGTCGTGAGCTACCTATCTACAAGCCCTCTGACCGCGTCGGCAAGCCTTACCTACAGCTCGACCCGAAGAAGGTCGTAGCGGTCGTCAAGACCAGCGAGCCAAACGATGACGGAGGCTTTGCGCCGCTTGATGAGGTGACGCAGGCGATTGGGGACAATGTCACGAAGTTCCTCGAGGAGGAGATCCGCACGGGACGCATCCCTCGTGAGTTCCTCCCGCTACAGAGTGGCGTCGGCAATATCGCCAATGCGGTCCTAGCCTCCGTAGGCAAGAGTCCGAAGATTCCACCCTTTGAGGTTTACACCGAGGTAATCCAGGATGCCGTCATTGGGCTGATGAAGGAGGGTCGCGTTAAGTTTGCCTCGGGCTGCTCGCTCTCAGTCAGTCGTAACGTCATCCTAGACATTTATCAGAATTGGGACTTCTTCAAGGACAAGCTACTCTTGCGCCCGGAGGAGTACTCTAACAACCCAGGCATCGTGCGCCGTCTCGGGGTCATCACGATGAATACCGCTCTCGAGGCGGACATCTATGGCAACATCAACTCAACGCACGTCCTCGGCACTAAGATGATGAATGGTATCGGTGGCTCGGGCGACTTCACCCGCAATGGTTACATCTCTATCTTCACCACGCCCTCGACCGCTAAGGGCGGCGCCATCAGCGCTATCGTGCCGATGGTGAGCCACGTGGATCACAGCGAGCACTCGGTCAAGGTACTCATCACTGAGTACGGTATCGCCGACCTCCGAGGGCTCTCTCCACGACAGCGTGCGGAGCGCATCATAGAGAACTGCGCCCATCCTGACTACCGTCCACTGCTACGCGCTTATCTGGCTCAGGCTTCGGAGGGACAGACACCTGTTTGTCTGGAGAAAGCCTTCGCCTTCCACAAAGCCCTGGCAGAGTCAAAGGATATGCGCCAAGCTAAACTTTAACCGCTAAAAACAACCGCTCCTCGCCACTACCATATAGTAAGTGACGAGGAGCGATCACAACGACCCACAAGACCTGACACGCTTATGTCTTACATACTCAACCTAGGGGGACGCGCCTTTGACCTGTCGGAGCCTGTCGTGATGGGCATCCTCAATGTGACGCCCGACTCCTTCTACGCTGGTAGTCGCAAGCAGACCGCCGAGGCGATCGCTGAGCGTACCCACGAGATCGTCCAGGAGGGAGGACGCATCATCGACATTGGCGCCTGCTCGACACGTCCGGGAGGTGAACTGGTCGATGGCGAGGAGGAGCTACGCCGACTGCGCCACGCACTAGAGATCATCCGTGCCGAGGTGCCCGACCTACCTATCTCGGTAGATACTTACCGTGCTGACGTGGCGAAAGCCTGCGTCGAGGAGTATGGCGTGGAGATCATCAACGACATATCTGGCGGTCAGGCCGATGCGAAGATGTACAGCACCGTGGGGGAGCTGGGCGTCGCCTACATACTGATGCACCTAGAGCACAACGTCGAGGGGATGCATCAGGTAGTGGACTACAAGCCCTCTATAGAGGTGTGCGTGGCGGACTACTTCCGTCGTCGCCTCGAAGAGCTTCACGACTGTGGTGTCAAGGATGTAATCCTCGACCCCGGCTATGGCTTTAGCAAAAGCATGGACGACCACTACCGCCTGCTCACGCATCAGCGGGAGGCGCTGCAAGAGTTTGCCGAGCCAGTACTGGTTGGCTTCTCCCGCAAGCGTATGGTGCAGACGGTCATCGGAGCCGATGCCATGCACTCAGGCGATGCGACCAATGTGCTACACACTTACGCTCTGATGGAGGGCATCGCACAGATCATCCGCACCCACGATGTGCGTCTCGCTGTCGAGGCGATCCAAGTGACCGACATGATCCGCAAGCATCTCCCCGACGCTACGGGGGGGAGTAGCTACACCCACTGGCAGAGACCGCTAGAAATTCATTAACTATCACGCTTAGAGACTTAGGACTGTGACGCTAGACTGGTTATCCTTCACGCTTGTCGACCTCTTTGACATTATCCTCTCGGCACTCCTCTTCTACTATGTCTATCGGACACTGAGAGCGACCGCCTCGAGAGCGCTGATCTTAGGTATCTTCACCTTTATCCTCGTGTGGGTCATCGTCTCCAAGTGGGCCGGCATGATCCTCTTGGGAGGTATCCTAGACGAGCTGGTCGGCACGGGTATGCTCATCCTGGTAATCATCTTTCAGGAGGAGATAAGACGTTTCCTAATCACGCTGGGGAGTACCAATAGGTGGCGCTTCCTGCGGAAGATCTTCAAGGGGGATGATCAGAGTGCCCAAGATGAGCAGCGCTGTGTCGCAGCACTCGTCCTAGCTTGCATGAATATGGCGCGCAAGAAGGTGGGTGCCCTCATCGCTATCCAAGCCAAGCAGGAGCTCACCGCCTACCTCCACACAGGAGAGGTCTTTAGAGCAGATGTCAATGCCCGCCTGATCGAAAACATATTCTTCAAAAACAGCCCGCTCCACGATGGCGCCATGATCATCGTCGACAACGACATACGAGCCGCTGGCTGTATCCTCCCCGTCTCCAACGATCCCAATCTCTCTAAAGACTTAGGTCTACGTCACCGCAGTGCGCTAGGGCTCTCGCAAGCCACGGACTGTCTCGTCATCGTCATCAGCGAGGAGCGTGGCAAGATCTCTCTAGCGCAAAACGGAGTCATCGACGTTGATGTCGACATCGACACGCTGCGCCAGCGACTAGACGCCATCTACGCCAGCTAGCCCAGACACTTATAATATATAGGTCAGAAGGAATGCTCCGAGGGTGCGTTCCTTCTTTTCGTTTTCCGGCCCGATCGTATCGTGCTCTCCTCATGGGAGGTTATTGCTATCCCGTAAGAGTTATTTGAGGGGGCTGTTGCAAAAGTCAACAGTCTCGGGGCTGTGTCAATAGTCCATTTGTCGTTTGAGAGAGGGGGGAGGCTGGGAATTT
>OLQN01000649.1_pt1 | contig 29278 bp, 30 predicted proteins | sample 1673181 | NCBI WGS metagenome assembly OLQN01 (sample SAMEA3136763, study PRJEB25190) | human gut metagenome | biome: human gut; feature: human-associated habitat; material: faeces | place: Austria | collected 2013
TGCCGCACCTCGCTCGCCGTATCGGCACTTAGAATTATGCGGTATTGCCATAAGTAATCGGGGGATACCTATGCAATACAAAGTTCTGGCACTGGATCTGGACGGTACACTGACCAACAGCGAGAAAATCATCACGCCCCGCACAAAGGCAGCTTTGATGGAAGCCGCGGCCCGCGGCGTCTGCATTGTGCTGGCCAGCGGCCGCCCCACCGTCGGCATTGAGCCGCTGGCCAGGGAGCGCGGGAACTGGAACTGCAAAAATACGGCGGCTGCATTTTAAGCTACAACGGCGGCAAGATCATCGATTGCAAGACTGGCCACACGCTGGTGCAGCACGCCTTCCCGCCGGACCTCATCGAGCCGGTGTGCACCTTCTCCCGCTACTGGAACGTGGTGCCCCTGACCTATGACACCCACGGCATCATTACCGAGAACGCCTCCAGCCCCTACGTGCAGGAGGAAGCCCGCATCAACAAGATCCCGGTGCGCCAGGTGGAAAATCTGCCTTCCACCGTGAATTATCCCATCAATAAGCTGCTGCTGACCGGCGACCCCGTGGACATGCCCCATGTGGAGGAGCTGATGCAGCAGGAGTTTGCGGGCAAGCTGTCCATCTGCCGCAGCCAGCCCTTCTTTATCGAGACGATGCCGCTGGGCGTGGGCAAGGATACCTCGCTGGAGATGCTGCTGCGCGCCAAAGGCCTGACCGCTGCCAACTTGATGGCCTGCGGCGACGGCTGGAATGACCTGCCGATGATCCGCTGCGCCGGTATGGGCGTGGCGATGGGCAATGCCCAGGCCCCCGTAAAAGCGGCGGCCGACTACCAGACGGCCGACAACGACCACGACGGTGTTGGGCTGGCTGTAGAAAAATTTATCTTGAGCGAGGAGAACTGACCTGTGAACCTGATCGTTTTTGACCTCGAATGGAATATTGGGTATCAGCCCAAAACGTTTTTGTACCACGGTACAGAATTGACGCTGCGGGGTGAGATCATCCAGATTGGTGCGGTGCGCATCAATGCCCGCGGCGACGTGCTGGATACTTTTGAAGTGAACCTGCGCCCGCGCATCTTCCGCAAATTGCAGCACCACATCGCCAAAGTGACCGGCCTGAGCCAGGGCGACCTGGACGCCGGGCTGCCGATGAAAGAGGGCCTGCAGAAGTTCCTGGATTGGGCCGGCCCGGACGCCGAGCTGGCCGAATGGGGCCTGGATGACGTACCTGTTCTGAAGCAGAACCTTTTTTTGGCAGGCCTGGATGAGAACTGGCCCGATCGCTGGTACGACCTGCAGCGTATCTTTTTGCAGGCCTATCCCCGCAAAGAAGGGGAGGGCCTGACGCTGGAAAGCGTGGTCGACCGGCTGGGCATCCCCAAGGAGGAACCCTTCCACAACGCTTTGGATGACGCACTGTACACCACCAAAGTCTGCCGTAAGCTGCCGCTGGCCGAGGGGCTGGCGACCTACCCTACTGAGGAAGAACTGCTGAAAGAAGCCCTGCTGGGCGCCGAGCCGAACCCCGCCGCGCGGGACATCCGCCTGTTCATGAACCGGATGGAGCATGACGACTACCGCAACGTGTCCGAGCTGACCGAGGCAGCCTGCCCCAAGTGCAGCGCACCGCTGACGCCCGACGAAGTGTGGCTCAAGCGGGGGAACACCGGCTACTACACCCGTTGCACCTGCCCCTACTGCGGGGCGTGGTACCTGCGGTTCAAGCTCAGCCGCCGCGACGGCCTGCATTGGAGCTTTGCCCGGTGCACTGAGCCTGCCACCCCCGAGGCCGACGCCAAGTGGGACAAGCAGAAAGCTGCCCTGCTGGAGCGTATGAAGCGCAAGGCGAACAAAGAATAATCCTTTTTTATTTATCAAAAATAAACAACACCCCCGCACAGCCAAAACGGCTGTGCGGGGGGGTTGTTGGTAAAATTGCAAAAATCAGTAGGTGATGATAATACCCTGGTCCTGGGCATAGAAGCTGCACAGGCCGCTGCAGGGCACGATGCGCACAGGGGCTTCGGGCCATTTGGCCAGGATGCCGTGCTCCAGCAGACGGGCGGCGGTCTGGTTGCCGCACTCGCTGATGAGCACTGGGTGCACACCGTCGTAGTTGTCCTCGTCCATCTGCTCCAGAATCTTGGCCAGCACGCGGGTCTCGCCACGGGTCTTGAAGTAGAAGTCGATCTTACCATCGGAGGTGCGACGGCCCAGTACACGCATGTTCAGGCGGCCTGCGATAAAGCCCACCACCTTGCTGACGCGGCCGTTCTTGGCCAGGTTGTCAAAGCTGGCCAGGGCAAACAGGATGTGGGTGCTTTCGGCGAACTTTTCCAGCGCAAAGCAGATGTCCTCAAATGTCTGGTCCTCGCCGATAAGCTTATTGGCGAGCTCGGCCGCACCGGCCAGCGCACCGGAGCAGCTGAGGGTGTCCAGAATGAAGATCTTCTTTTCGGGGTGTTCTTCCAGCACCATGGTCCGGGCGGCCACGGCGGCGTTATAGCTGCCGGAAAGATTGCTGCTGATGGTCAGCGCAATGCAGTTATCGGCCTGCAAAAAATACTCGGCCCATTCTTCCGGGCTGGGGCAGGCAGTGGTGCTGGCGCCGTTGTAGTCGGTCATGGCCTGCAGCATCTGGGGCACATTCAGGGTGGCCAGGTCCACATATTCGCGCTCACCCACACGGATCTTGAACGGTACAAGGGCAAACTGCACCCCGGCACTGGGGTGCTCCAGCTCCCGGATCTCGCAGGAGCTGTCACATACGATCATCCACGCCATAGGCAAAAGCCTCCGTTTCTGTGGCTTGTTATTTCTATATACTATTATAGAAGGTACAGGCAGTTCCGTCAAGGTGGTTCTGTGCCGCTCGTATAAGGTCGTGTAAGGTGGGAGAGCACCTTCGGAACTTTCACCGAAAAAACCTCTTGATTTTAGTGGATTTTTTCAAGCTGACCCTGTATAATGATAAGTATATATCTAAGTGTAAGGGGGCGCAGCTGTATGCCGCAAAAGGGGCTGCCAACTGTAACTGCCATTATCGTGGCCGCGGGGGCCTCCCGCCGCATGGGATTTGATAAACTCAGCTACTGCCTGCCCGATGGGCGCACGGTATTGGAGACAAGCTGTGCCCTGTTTGCCGCCCACCCGGCGGTGGACGAGCTGGTGCTGGTGGCGGGCGGCAACCGCCCCCAGTGCGAGGCTATCGCCGCGGCCTGCCCCAAGCCCTGCACCGTGGTGCAGGGGGGCGCGACCCGTGCCGACAGTGTGCATAATGGCCTGGCTGCCGCCAAGGGCCAGCTGGTGGCCATCCACGATGCTGCCCGCCCCTTTGCCAGCGAGGAAGTCATCACCCGGGTCTTGCAGGCTGCCGCCAAGACCGGTGCTGCCGCCCCGGCGGTGCCCGTGAAGGATACTATCAAGGTGGCGGACAAGGACGGCAAAGTCGTCACCACGCCGGACCGCGCCACCCTTTACGCCGTGCAGACGCCCCAGTGCTTTGACCGGGCACTGTACTTACAGGCACTGGAAGCTGTCAGCGGCGAGAAAGCCAGCCTGGTCACCGATGATTGCAGCCTGTTTGAACTGGCCGGCCTGCCCGTCACACTGACGGCGGGTGACTACGCCAATTTAAAAATCACCACCAAAGAGGACTTACAAAAGGAGAACACCATGCGTATTGGTCACGGATATGATGTACACCGTTTGGTCGAGGACCGCAAGCTTATCTTAGGCGGGGTAGAGGTCCCCTACGAGAAAGGCCTGCTGGGCCATTCCGACGCCGATGTGCTGCTGCACGCGGTGATGGACGCCGTGCTGGGCGCAGCGGCCCTGGGTGACATCGGCCAGCATTTCCCCGATACCGACCCCGCCTACAAGGGCGCGGACTCCCTGGCGCTGACCCGCGAAGTAGCGAAAATTATCGCCGCTCACGGCTACAAGGTGGGCAACATCGATGCGACAGTCCTATGCCAGCGGCCGAAGCTGGCCCCCCACATCCCGGCTATGCGTAAGAATATCGCCGATGCCTTCGGCCTGCCGCTGGACGCTGTGAGCGTAAAGGCCACCACCGAGGAACATCTCGGCTTTACCGGCGAAGGGCTGGGCATTGCGGCCCACGCTGTCGCTCTGATCGAGTGAACGTAACCAACCTTTAAGAGGAAAGGACAGGACTTTACCCATGCTGCAAAACCAAACGTTATCCGCTATCATCAGCAGCCTGCGGGCGTTCGATCTGTTTTCAGACACGCTCGACATCCTGATCATTTCCTTTGTGTTTTACCAGCTCATCCAGTTCGCCCGCAAATCCCGGGCCGGCCAGTTGGTCAAGGGCATCGCGCTGCTAATCTTATTCTACGGCTTCGCGGTGCTGCTGGACCTGCGCACCGTCACCTGGGTACTGAACAACGTGGTCACCGTGGCCTTTACGGCGGCGGTGGTCATCTTCCAGCCGGAGCTTCGTCGTGCACTGGAGCGCATGGGCCAGACCACCGTATGGGCGAACCGGCTGTTCGGCAACCGCCGCACCGATCCTTCGCTGCGCGGTGTGTGGCAGAGCGCTGTGGTTGCCATCTGCGATGCGGCTGAACAGCTTTCCGACACCCGTACCGGTGCCCTGATGGTGCTGGAACGCCGCAATAACCTGGACGAGATCATCCGCACCGGCACGCCGATGCATGCTGACGTCATCCCCGAAATGCTGGGCACCATCTTTTACGAGGGCACGCCCCTGCACGACGGCGCAGTTGTCATCCGGGACGGCGTCATTGTGGCTGCAGGCTGCGTGCTGCCCCTTTCCAATAACCTGGATATGGGCAAGGATATGGGCACCCGCCATCGCGCCGGCTTGGGCATGAGCGAGAATTCCGACGCCATCGTCGTGGTCGTGTCCGAGGAGACCGGCATTATCTCGCTGGCGAAAAACGGCGTGCTGATCCGCCGTCTGGACCGCCAGAACCTCTTTAACCTCTTGCAGGAGGAGGTCGTCCCGCCCGAGGAGACCGAGGAAGATAACGAATCCGTGCTGAAAAAACTGCTGCGAAAAGGAGGAAACGCACCCCATGCCAAAGCCGAATAACGCACCCCAGGGGCGCAAATCCCTGATGGATAACCGCGTAGTTTCCATCCTGATGGCGCTGGCCTGCGGCCTGGCTACCTGGTTGGTCGTTACCATCTACATCGATCCCCAGGGTAGCACCACCATCCGGGATGTGCCCATCAACTACGCCAACTCCGCCACTACCTACACCAACCAAGGCTTGGACATTGTGGAGCGGCCCGACATCAGCGGCGTAACCGTGCGGGTCGAGGGCAACATCACCAGCATTGGTAAGATGACCAGCTCCGACATCATGGTCTATCCCAGCTATTCCGGTGTCAGCGGTGCGGGCAAGGTCACCCTGCGCCTGCAGGCTCGTGTGACCAATACCACCGACTACCCGGGCAACATCAAGTGTATAGTGGAAAAACCCTACGATACGATCGACGTCGTGTTCGATGAAGTCAGCGAAAAGACCGTGCCCGTCACGGTGGATGCCTCGGCTGTCTCTATCGCCGACGGCTATATGCTGAACAAGACCTCTGCTGTTCCCGCCGAGATCACGCTGCGCGGCCCCACCAGTGAGCTGGATCAGATCAGCCAGGTGGTGGCCCCGGTGCTGAGCGACGACGCGCTGGCCGACACCACCACCACGCCCTCCACGCTGGAGCTGCGGGACGAGAACGGCAACACCATCACCCCGCAATACACCACGATGGACAGCGATTCCGCCAACGTCACGCTGACGATCTACCAGGTGCGGGAGCTGCCGCTGGAAGTGGATTTCATCGGCGTGCCCAACGGCTTTGACACCAGCAGCCTGCACTACACCTTGAGCCAGCAGAAGCTGCGCGTAGCAGGCCCGGCCCGCACCGTCAGTGCGCTGGAAAGTCTGACCGTGACCGACTTTGACCTGGCTCGCGAGTTTGAGATGGACCGCGACTACCAGCGTTTGATCGAGCTGCCCGCCGGCGTAGTCTCGTTGGACGGCGTGACAAACGTAACGCTGAGCTTTGACACTACGGACATGGCCTCCACTACGCTGAACATCTCCAACATCCGGCTGGTCAACGTACCCAGCAACTATGATATGGAGATCCTGTCCAGCCTGGTCAGCGGCGTGGAATTGTACGGCCCGAAGGATGAGATCGAGGAGCTGTCCGCCGACAGCGTAGTCGCGCAGATCGACTGCCAGAGCATCAGCCTGACGGTAGGCCAGCAGACCATCCCGGTCACCATCCAGATCCCGTCCTCCACCCGCATCTTCGCCACCGGCAGCTACACGGTACAGTGCGAGGTCACGGCGAAATAAAAAGTGCGCATCCCGCAAATGGCCCCCTCTGTGAGGGGGCTCCCGCGAAGCGGGTGGGGGAGAGAGCCTTGGTTTGAATGTCTCTCCCTCAGTCAGCTTCACTGACAGCACTCCTTCTCTGGCACTTCGTGCCACCTCCCCCGCGCCGGGGGAGTCTGTCTCACAGAGGGAGCCAAAGAGGTTATCTATGCTATTAGTCCGCAATATCCGCCTGCCGCTCAGCTGTCCTGACCCGGACGCAGAGGCGGCGGCCCAGGCTTTGCACATCCTGCGCGTGCCCGCCCACAAAGCGGCCCGCTGCGGGGTGGCAAAATTATCAGTAGATGCCCGGCACGGCAAGCCCGTGCTGGTCTATACCATGGCGATCACGCTCAAAGACGAGGGTGAGGAATCGGCATACGCCGGGGCCTCGCCCTGCGTCTGTTTCACACAGCCCGCCAGGTTTTCTTTCTCGGTAGGCGATACAGCGTTAAAAACGCGCCCGGTGGTCGTGGGCCTTGGCCCGGCGGGCCTCTTTGCCGCGCTGCTGCTGGCCCGCAGCGGCTTCCGTCCGCTGGTGCTGGAACGCGGCCCAGAACTGGACGAGCGCGTGAAAGCTGTCGAGCATTTTGAAAAGACCGGTGAACTGAACTTGAACGCCAACATCCAGTTTGGCGAGGGCGGCGCAGGTACTTTCTCCGACGGCAAGCTGACCACCCGCGTGGGCGACCCGCTTTGCGCCTTTGTGACCGATGCCTTTTTGCAGCACGGCGCCCCGGCGGACATTGCCTGGCGGCAAAAGCCCCATGTGGGTACTGACCTTTTGCGCGGCATCATCCGCAGCATCCGGCAGGAAATTATCGCGCTGGGCGGTGAGGTGCGATTCAACACCGCCCTGACCGGTCTGAAGATCGAAAACGGTGCCCTGGCGGGCGTTGAGACCACGGCGGGCGATTTTGCTTGCGAGCAGCTGATCCTGGCGGTTGGCCACAGCGCCCGGGACACCTTTGCCATGCTGCACGGTTCAGGCCTGCCGCTGGAGTGCAAGCCTTTCTCGGTGGGCTTCCGGGCCGAACACCTGCAAACCGAAATTGACAAGAGCCTCTACCACGCCGCCGCCGGCCACCCGGTGCTGCCGGTGGGCGAGTACCAACTCAGCCAGCATGTCAGCGGCGGGCGGTGCGTGTACACCTTCTGCATGTGCCCCGGCGGTTCGGTTTGTGCCGCCGCCAGCGAGGAAAACGCTGTGGTTACCAACGGCATGAGCCTGCATGCCCGCAACGGAAAAAACGCCAACGCGGCGGTGGTGGTCAGCGTGGATGGCCGCGACTTTGATAATGACCCAGCCAAGGCGGTGGCCTTCCAACGCCAGCTGGAACAGGCCGCCTACCGTGCGGGCGGCGGGGGATACCTGGCCCCGGCCGAGACCGTGGGCAGCTTTTTGGCCGGGCGCGGCCAGCTGGAACTGAGCGCTGTGCAGCCTACCTACCCCCGCGGCGTAACGCCTGCTGACCTGGGCGCACTACTGCCCGATGAACTGAGCAGCGCCCTGCGGGAGGGCCTGACCTCCTTTGGCCGCAAGCTGGCCGCCTACCGTGCCCCGGACGCCGTATTGACGGGCCTGGAGACCCGCACCAGCAGTCCGGTGCGTCTGGTACGCAATAAGGAAACGCTGGTGTGCGAAGCCCTGCCCGGGCTGTACCCCTGCGGCGAGGGCGCCGGTTACGCCGGCGGCATCATGACCGCCGCCGTAGACGGTGTGCGTTGTGCCGCTGAGTTGATGAAACGATACAAACCGTGTGAGTAAGGATATAAAATGCCCGATAACAACAAAAACAACTACGATTATGACCTCGGCGATATGATCGACTCTGCCGTACAGTTTGGCGCGCAGGTCGGCTCCTCGGTGCTGGGCAGTATTGCCGATGCACTGGAGCAGGCTGGAGACGCCATGAACCGTGCCAACGCCCAGCCGGACAGCTTCTCCGCCTGGAAACGCCGCCTGGAGCGCAAATGGAAAAACGGCGGCCAATCGGTGGGCGTGGTGCTTACGGCTGTGGGCTGGACCTTTACCGGCTGCTTCGGCATCGCAGCGCTGGTGCTGGGCATCCTGACCGCTGTCGGCGCGGGTACGCTGGGACTGACACCCGACGAATTTGTGGCGCTGCCGATTCTGACCGCTGTATTTTACCCGGTCACGCTGGGTTTTCTGTTCATGGCCATTGTGGGTATGAAAAAGCTCAGCTACTTTGGCCGCCTGCGCAAACTGCTGCGAGCCGCCAACGATTGGACCTGCGACCTGCCATCCCTGGCCCGCAAGGCCCAAATTAAGCAGGAAAAAGCCTACGACACGGTGGCCAAAGCTGTGGCCAACGGCGACCTGCCCAACGCCGCCATCAGCGACGACTACAGCACGCTGTATCTGGACGATTCCCTCTGCCCGGCCAATGCTCCGGCACCGCAGTCTGCGGCGACCGTGCAGCCCCTGACGGACGCCGAACAGTTTAACCGCGATGGCGTGGATTTCTTGAATTATTTAAAAATCTGCCGCGGCAAATTAGGCAGCGAGGCCGACGAAGAGATTGCAAAAATGCAGAAAACCTGCGCGTCGATTTTGGGCTTCGTGCATAATCACCCCGAGCAGCTGCCCCGGGTGCGCCGCTTCCGCGAGTATTACCTGCCCACCACCCGCAAGCTGCTGGACACGGCGCAAGGGTTAGGGGAGAGCGACACCGCCAACGCCGCCGAGATCCGGCGGGACATCACCGCCATCCTGCATACGCTGAATGGGGCCTACACCAAACTGTACGACACCCTTTTGCAAGATGTGAGCATGGACGTTTCCACCGAGATCGACACCCTGGAAGCCATGCTGCGCCAGGATGGCCTGACCCATGATTTTGACGCGGACTTTAAGGTAAAGTAAAAGATAAAAGGAGAACCCGTTTATGAACTATCCCGCCTGGCAGATAAAAACCGCAGACCCCGCCGCCGAGCAGGCATTGGCCGGGGCCGGGTGCGGTGCGCTGCTGCGCCGGGTACTGGCCGCCCGCGGCTGTACCGATCCGGCCGAAGTGCAGGCCCTGCTGGGAGCCGGGGCCGAACTTTCGGACCCGTTCCTGCTGCGGGATATGGACAAAGCCGTGGCCCGCATCGAGCAGGCCGTGGAAAACGAGGAGACCATCGTTATTTATGGCGACTATGACGTGGACGGTATCTCTGCCACCGCCATTTTGTATGAATGTTTAAGCAGTATGGGCGCCCACGTGCGCTGCAAGCTGCCCACCCGCGGCACCGGCTACGGTCTGACCCGCCCGGCGCTGGAAAGCCTGGCCGAAAAGGGCTTTAAGCTGGTGGTGACCGTGGATAACGGTATTTCGGCCATCGAGGAAGCCGCCTGTGCCAAGGAGCTGGGGCTGGACCTTATCGTGACCGACCACCACTTGCCCGGCGAGACCCTGCCCGATGCCGTCGCCGTCGTTGACCCCAAGCGGGCGGATGACGAAAGCCCCTTTAAGGATCTGTGCGGCGCGGGCGTGGCCTTTAAGCTTTGTGCCGCGCTGGAAGGCTGCGAGCCTGCGGACTTGCTGGAAATGTACGGTGAGCTGGTGGCCCTGGGTACCGTGGCTGACGTGATGCCGCTGGTGGGGGAGAACCGCACCCTCGTGCGGGAGGGACTTGCCCTTTTGCAGGACACGATGCGCCCCGGCCTGCAGGCGTTGATGGAAAACGCCGGGGTCGCGGGCAAGCCCGTCACCGCGGACACCGTCAGCTACAGCCTGGCCCCGCGGCTGAACGCAGCGGGCCGCATGGATAATGCGGCGGTCGCGTTAAAGCTGCTGCTTTGCACCGATGAAGCCCAGGCCGCCGGCATTGCCGCCCGCCTGGCGGAGATCAACACCGAGCGCCAGCAGACGGAACAGGAAGTGTTCGCTGCCGCCCAAAAGACGCTGGAAGTCGACCCTGCCCGCCAGCGGGACCGCGTACTGGTGGTCTCCGGCGAGGACTGGCACCCCGGCGTTATCGGTATTGTGGCCGCGCGGCTGATGGAAAAGTACAACCGCCCCGCCATCGTCATCTCGCTGCAAAATGGAGAGGGACGCGGCAGCGGCCGTGCGCCCGACCCGTTCGACCTGCACGGTGCGCTGGCTGGCTGCGCCCAATACCTGACCCGCTTTGGCGGGCATGCGGCGGCCGCCGGTGTGGAAATTGAGGAAGAAAAGCTGCCCGCTTTCCGCCAGGCCATCAACGCCTGGGCGGCCGAGCATGCGCCGCGCCCCGGTGCGCCGGAACTGAAACTGGACGCCGCGGTGCAGCTCTCGGAGCTGACGCTGCCCAACGTGCAGGAACTCTCCCGTCTGGCGCCCTTTGGCCGGGAAAACCCCATACCGGTGCTGCTGGTCTGCGACGCTATGATCGATGGTATCTGGCCTATGGGCGCCGAGGGACGCCACACCCGGGTGCGGCTGCGCCAGGGCAACGATACCCTGTTTGCCTCGATCTTCGGCATAGCACCGTCGGCTTTTGCCTACCCGGTGGGCACAGCGGTGGAAGCCGCGCTGGAAGTTTCGATCTTTACCGGGCGCAGCGGGCCGATGGTCTCGGCCCATCTGCGGGCCATCCGACCCGCGGGGCTGGGCAATCTGCCCAGTGAGCAGGCCGCCTGGTTCGAGGCGTTCCGCACCGGCGGCACACTGGAACCCGCCCGCGCCGCCGCGCTGCTGCCCGACCGTGCCGACACCGTGATGCTGTACAAGCGCATCCGGGGCGGGCAGGTCGCCTCGGGCGATCTGCAGCCTGTGTTTGCCGCCCAAGGGCCGGAAAACACAGGCAAGACCCTGACCAGCCTGGCCGCCCTGCACGAACTGGGGCTGATCCAGGAGCAGAACGGCCATTGGCTGCCCGTGCCGGTAACCACCAAGCAAGACCTGGCAAGCGCGCCGATCCTGCAAAAGCTGGCAGCAGTTGTTAAGTGACATCCTGTAGGGGCGGATGCTTGTCATCCGCCCGCGGGTCGATGCAAGCATCGACTCCTACACTCTCTCGTGAAAGAGGAATAAATTGCAAAAGGGGAATCTCATATGGAAAACACCCAAACCGGTGATGTAAAAATGCCCATCACCTATGAGGACTTAAAGCAGTCGCTGGTGGACAGCGGTCGCCCCTATGATTTTGACATGATTGACCGTGCCTACGCATTGGCCGAGAAAGCCCACGGCGGTCAGCGCCGCCGCAGTGGTGAGCCGTATATCTGCCATCCGCTGTCGGTGGCGTCCATTCTGGTGGAACTGGGTATGGACAGCGAGAGCATCGCCGCCGCCCTGATGCACGATGTGGCCGAGGATACCCCCGTCACGGTGGCCGAAATCAAGCAGAAATTTGGCCCCGATGTGGCCCTGCTGGTGGACGGCGTCACCAAACTGACCCAGATCAAATTCTCCAATGTCGAGGACCGCCAGGCCGAGAACCTGCGCAAGATGCTGCTGGCCATGAGTCAGGATGTCCGCGTGATGATCATTAAACTGTGCGACCGGCTGCACAATATGCGCACCGGCGACGCCTGGCCGGAGCAGAAGCGCCGCGATAAGGCTCTGGAAACGATGGAGGTCTACGCCCCCATTGCCCACCGCCTGGGCATCAGCAATATCAAGGAGGAGCTGGAGGACCGCAGCCTGCACTACCTGGACCCCGTGGGCTACGAGACCATCCGCGACCTGCTGAACAAGCACGGCGATGAGTTCCTGCACACAGTCTGCCACACCATTGCCAAGCATCTGGCGGAAAACGGCATCCAGAAAGCCACCATCCGCCACCGCGTCAAGAGCATCTACGGCATCTACCGCAAGATGTACATGCAGAATAAGGATTTCGAGGAGATCTACGATATTTACGCCGTGCGCATCATCCTCGAAAATGTGTCCGAGTGTTATAACGCGCTGGGCCTCATCCACGACATGTACCACCCGCTGCCTAACCGCTTTAAAGATTACATCTCTACGCCAAAACCAAATGGCTACCAGAGCCTGCATACCACCGTCATCGGCCGCGAGGCCATCCCCTTTGAGGTGCAGATCCGCACCTGGGATATGGATCGCATGGCTGAGTACGGCATCGCCGCCCACTGGAAGTACAAGGCAGGCATCACCAACGGCAGCAGTGATAAGCTGGACGAGCGCCTGGCCTGGGTGCGCCAACTGTTAGAAAGCCAACGCTCCAGCGCCGATGCCACCGACCTGCTCAGCGACATTAAGAGCGACCTGCTGCCGGAGGAAGTGTTTGCTTTCACCCCGCGAGGCGACGTCATCAACCTGCCCGCCGGTGCCACCGCGATCGACTTTGCCTACGCCATTCATTCCGCCGTTGGCAACCGCATGATCGGCGCCAAGGTCAACAACCGCATCGTGCCCATCGATCATAAGGTGCAGACCGGCGAGATCATCGAGATCATCACCGGCCCTGAAAACCGCGGCCCCAGCCGCGACTGGCTGAACATTGTAAAGACCAGCGAAGCCAAGAACAAGATCCGCAATTGGTTCAAGAAAGAACGCAGGGAAGAGAATATCCAGGAGGGACGCGAGGCACTGGAACGCGAGCTGCGCCGCAACCTCATGTCGATGACCGATGAGCAGCACGAGACCTTTATGGAGGCGCTGGCCCGCCGCAACCACTGCAACTCGGTGGATGAGATGTATGCGGCCATCGGCTACGGCGGTTTGCAGATCAGCCGTATGCTGCCCAAACTGAAAGAGGAGTACACCAAGCTCAAGGCCACCGAGGTCAAGCCTGTGACCGTGGACATCAAGCGGATGCACTCCACCGACGGCGTCGTCGTCGAGGGAATCGACAACTGCCCCATCAAGTTTGCTAAGTGCTGCTCTCCGCTGCCCGGCGATGAGATCATCGGTTTCGTCACCCGCGGCTTCGGCGTGTCCATCCACAAAAAGGATTGCGCCAACGTGCGGGAGAGCTTGCGCCAGGGCGAGAACGCCGACCGCTGGGTGAATGCCTACTGGGCCGACGATGCCAAGGAAAACTACAAAGCTACGCTGGATCTGCTGTGCATGGACCGCGCAAACCTGTTGTCTGACGTGGCGCTGGCGCTGGGTGATATGCGGGTGCCTATCTACTCGCTGACCGCCCGCTCGGCCGAGCAGGGCCGCGCCCGCATGAGCGTGACCGTGGGCATCACCAACACCGAACACCTGAACAGCGTGGTCGCCCGCCTGAAAAAGGTCAAGGATGTTGTCAGCGTGAACCGCAACTGATATAAGGAGTTATTATTTATGCGAGCAGTCATTCAGCGTGTGACCCGTGCCAGCGTGGCCGTCAACGGCGGAGAGCCCCGGCCCATCGGCCCCGGGCTTGTCATCCTGCTGGGCGTGCGCGATACCGACGACATCGCCATCGTGCCCAAACTGGCCGAGAAATGCGCGCATCTGCGCATTTTTGAGGACGAGGATGGCAAGCTGAACCGCAGCGCAGTGGAGCTGGGCTACTCGGCTTTGGTCGTGTCCAACTTTACGCTTTACGGCGATACCTCCCGCGGCAAACGCCCCAGTTTTAGCCATGCCGCCAAGGGCGATCTGGCTGTGCCGTGCTACGAGAAATTCCTCGACGAAATGTCCCATCAGGGCCTCAAAGACGTGCAGCACGGGGAGTTTGGCGCGGACATGAAGATCGATCTTGTCAACGATGGCCCCGTGACCATCGTCATTGATACCGACGAGTGGAAGAAATAAGGAGCTGTTTATGAAAATTCAGCACATCCACGGCTTGCCGCCGCTGTATACCAATACCTTTCTCATCACCACAGACGCAGGGCATGGCATCCTCATCGATGCTGCCGCTGCGCCGGAGACCTACCTGGATGCCTTGAAAGCCGAGAACGCCACCCTGACCCATATCCTGCTGACCCATGGCCACTACGACCATGTGGGGGGCGTGGCAGCGTTGAAACAGGCCACCGGCTGCACCGTCTATATGGACCCGGTGGACGCCGCCGGCACCCAGCTGCTGCCGTTGAAACCCGGGCAGGTGGACAAGAACTGGCCCGCCAATAACGAGTTGAACATTGACGGTTTAACATTTAAAATCTATCACACCCCCGGCCATACCCAGGGCAGTGTGGTGCTGAACTGTGGTAACCTGCTTTTCAGTGGTGATACGCTGTTTGCCGGCTCCTGCGGGCGTACCGATATGCCCGGCGGCAGCATGCGCCAGATGCAGGAAAGCCTGTCCCTGCTGGCCAACCTGCCTTTGGGCGACGACACCCAGGTCCTGCCGGGGCACGAGAGCTTCTCCACCCTCGGGCAGGAGCGCCGCACCAACCCCTACATGGACGGCGGCTGGGCCTACTAAGCCATCCCAAACAAAAGAGAACTGACTGAACAGGAGGTGGATCTATGCAGATCATTTTACGCGGCCCCGCCGCCGGTTACGAAGCCGAGCATACGGCCCGTATCTTTTTCCCGGGCGCCGAAAAGGCGGAAAACTTGCCGGAAACCGAGGATTTCGTCTTGGCGGAAAGCCACGAAATGACCGACCTGATCCTTGTACGCAAGGACGGCCGCCTCTATTGGCGCACCGATCTGCGCAGCCCCGAAGCTGACCCCGAATATGCCCTGTGCAAGCTGGAATTCGGCCTGCTGAAAGACCTTACCGGCATCGACCCGCCCTGGGGCATGATGACCGGCGTGCGCCCGGTGCGCATCATCCACGACCTGCGCGCGGCGGGGGAGAGCGAGGAGGCTATCGCTGAAAAGTTCCTCGGCCACTTCGCCTGCACGCCGGAAAAATTCAAGCTGGCGCTGGGCATTGCGGACTTGCAGCGCCCTGTGCTGGACGCCGCCGACCCCATGGATTGCAGCATCTATGCGGGCATCCCGTTCTGCCCCACTCGGTGCAGCTATTGCAGCTTTGTTTCCCGCACGGTGGGGGACAAAGCCACCCGCGCGCTGGTGCAGCCCTACGTGGACAAGCTGTGCCGGGAGTTGACCGCTATCCGCGAGACCGCCGACCGCTGCGGCCTGCGCATCCGCACTTTCTATATCGGCGGCGGCACGCCTACGGCGCTTTCAGCGGCCCAGCTGGAACAGCTGATGAGCCATATTGCCCGCACCTTTGATCTGGCTGCTCTTGATGAATACACGGTGGAGGCAGGCCGTCCCGATTGCACCGATGCTGAAAAACTGCGTATCATCAAGCAGTATGGCGCAACCCGCATCTCCATCAACCCGCAGACTTTCTCCGATGAAGTACTACGCAATATCGGCCGCCGCCACACCGCGCAGGACATCATCGACTGTTTCGCCGCCGCCCGCGCCGCTGGCCACACCAACATCAACATGGACCTCATCGCGGGCCTGCCCGGTGATACGGTGGAGGGTTTCACCGCCAGCCTGCGCCAGGCCATCGCCCTGGACCCGGAGAACATCACCGTGCATACCCTGACGCTCAAGCGCGCCAGCAACCTGGTGGTGGAACACCGCGCCGCCGCATACGATGATGTATCCGCCATGCTGGAAAGCTGCCGCGAACTGGCCGACGCCGGCTACCGCCCATACTACATGTACCGCCAGAAAGGTACGCTGCAAAACCTGGAGAATATCGGCTGGGCCAAGCCCGGCTGCGAGTGCCTGTACAACATTTATATCATGGAAGAAATCCACACGATCCTGTCCGCCGGTGCGGGCGGCTCCACCAAGCTGGTCATCCCTGGCCAGCGCCGCGGCAAGATCGAGCGCATCTTCAACTTCAAGTATCCTACCGAATATATTGACCGCTTTGAGGAGATTCTCGCCCGTAAGCAGGGCGTGGAGGACTTTTATGCGCGCTACACAACAACGTAAACGTTTCGTCAGCCGGGAGCTGGTCGCCCTGGCCGCCAACCAGCCCCAGGCCTTTGCCGATTACAGCGAGGGTCAGTACCGTGCCCAGATCGAGTCCATCGCTGACAATGTGCTGTCCAGCGGGCGGCATATCGTGATGCTGACCGGCCCGTCTGCTGCCGGTAAGACCACCTCGGCCCACAAGATTGCCGATGCCATCGCCGCCCGCGGCTGCCGCAGTGCGGTGGTCAGCCTGGACGATTTCTATGCCGGCGCAGGCCGCTACCCCAAGCACCCAGACGGTACCGACGACTACGAGAGCCTGGGCTCGCTGGACCTGCCGGTGCTGCAGGAGTGCCTTGCCAAGCTGCACACCGAGGGCGTCTGCAAGGCGCCCATCTTTGACTTTAAAATTCAGCAGCCCAACGGCACCCGGACCATCGATTGCCGGGACGGCGTGGTCATCATCGAGGGACTGCACGCCCTGAACCCTGCCCTGACCGAGCGCCTGCCCGCCGACGCCGCCCTGTGCCTGTACGCGGGTCTACGGGAGGAGTATGCCGCCCCCGACAACACTCGCTGCCTGGCCACCCGGGACATCCGCCTGGCCCGCCGCCTGGTGCGGGACTGCCTGTTTCGCGGCCACGGCGCCGCCTTTACGCTGGGCTTGTGGGGCAAAGTCTGCGCGGGCGAGGACCAGTACATCAAGCCCTTCAAGCCCCGCGCTGACCTGCTGCTGGATACCACCCACACCTATGAGGTCTGCCTGTGGCACGCCCTGCTGGACACCATGCCCCCGGACGAGGACCTGACCGCCACCCAGCGCCGCCAGTTTGATACGCTGCGGGCACGGTTTGCGGCTTTCCCGCCGCTGGATACCGCCCTGGTCCCGGCGGACAGCATGCTGCGGGAGTTTATTGGCGCATAATTCACGGAAAATATACATTTGCGCGTTGCAAACCGCGTAGGAATCGGCTATAATAAGGCTACAAAGCGCGATGGAGCAGAAACGCGCAGGGTTATAGAAAGAGGTGTTTTCTATGTTTGAACTCGATATTGATATGCTGAAAGAGCAGGGCATCCAGCTCTTTGACACTGCCAAAAAGACCGCCCAGGACATTGCTGATAAGGGCAAAAACCAGCTCGAGCTGCTGAACCAGCAGGCACGCCTGTCCAAGGCACAGCGCCAGTTGGGTGCCCTGGTCTACAGCCTGCATAAGGCTGGCGAGGAAAACCAGCCCCTGGTTGATAAATACATCGACGCCGTGGCTGAGGTGGAAAAGTCCATCGAGGAGCTGAAAGCCAACATGACTCCCGAGGAGTGCGCCGCCTGCGAGTCTGAGGAAGAAGAGCAGATCATCGAGGATGAGCCTGCCACCGGGGAAGAAGCTGCCGAGGAAGAAATCGAGGAAGAGCCCATTAAGCTGCGCGGCGAGACCAAGATCTGCCCCGTCTGCAAGGCCGAGGTGGACGGCGACGCCCTCTTCTGCAACCATTGCGGCGCCCAGCTGTAAAGTTTACAGCTTCCGCAAAAATAACGGAATAACGCAACGATTTTGATGCCTGCGGGCGGCGCTGTCAACACGGCTCCGCCCGCAAGGCTTGACAAATCCCGATTTGGGAGTAAAATGTTACAAGCTGCGCGGCAGCATAACAAATCATGCCTATGAACGCCTACCCGCAAAAAGAGCATTATACCGCCGACGACCTGCTGGCCATCTTGGCGATCCTGCGCGACCCGGAAAACGGCTGCCCCTGGGATAAGGTGCAGACCCACACATCCATCCGCATGAATTTCCTGGAGGAAGCCTACGAGGCCGTGGACGCCATCGACCTGGACGACCCCGAACTGTTGTGCGAGGAACTGGGCGATGTGCTGATGCAGGTGGGTTTCCATACCCAGATCGAGCAGGAGGCAGGCCGCTTTACCTGGCAGCAGGTCTGTGACGGCGTCTGCCGTAAGCTGATTGACCGCCACCCGCATATTTTTGGCGGTGACACCAGTATAAAAGACTGGGATGCGCTCAAGAATAAGGAAAAGGGCCGTGTGACCCTGCAGGACGACCTGGACAGCGTGCCTAAAGCCCTGCCCGCCCTGATGCGCGCCGCCAAGCTGCAAAAGAGGGCTGCCCGCGGCGGGGTGACCGTCACCACCGACCCGGCAGAACTGGAGACCCTGGCCCGCCGGGTAGAAGCAGGGGACAACGCCGAAGCCGCACTGGGTGAGCTGCTGTTTAAAACCGCCGCCCTGGCCCGCCTGGCTGGCCTGGACCCCGAGCAGGCGCTGCAAAAGGCCAACGCCGCCTTTACCGCAGCCCCGCACCAACTGTAAGACAAGAAGCATAGCAGGACCGGGCACGCCCCGCGTTCGCAGCTGCTTTTTGCTGATAATTTTTTGGAGGTACAAACCATGACGAAAGTTGAACTGATCGCCGCTGTTGCGGAAAAAGCAAATCTGACCAAGAAGGATGCCGAGGCTGCTGTCAACGGCGCTCTCGATGTCATCACCGAGTCCCTGAAGGGCGGCGACAAGGTCACCCTGGTTGGCTTTGGCACTTTCGAGGTCCGCGAGCGCCCCGAGCGCAAGGGCCGCAACCCCCAGACCGGTGCCGAGATCACCATCGAGGCTTCCAAGCTGCCCGCATTCAAGGCTGGCAAGGCCCTGAAGGACGCTGTTCAGTAAGCTATCCCAAAGTTCTGCACCCCGTCGCTTCGGCACGGGGTGCATTTTTAGTCAATAAGAAGGAGAAGAACCCCATGCGTTTGGACAAATACTTAAAGGTCAGCCGCCTGATCAAGCGGCGTACCCTGGCCAACGAGGTTGCCGATGCCGGCCGCGTGATGGTCAACGATAAGCCAGCCAAGGCCAGCTATGCCGTCAAAGTCGGTGATGTCATCGAGATCACCTTCGGCAATCGCCCTGTCAAAGTGCGGGTGCTGGCCGTCGAGGAGCCGAAAGGCAAGGATGTCGCCCGCGAATTGTTTGAGGTCATCGAGTAATATTTCCGCCCCGCCCCGCATATCTTATAGGGAATTCGCACTTTAGGAAATTGCCACGCGGGAGGGAAACATGCCCATGCAGGAGACCAGGCAGGAAAGCAAGACCGTACCGCTGCACCAGCCAGCCGCCCCGGCAGGCCCGGCGCAAACTGCAAATACACCCCGCAGCCACAGCCTGGCGCTGAAAGACCGCAGCCGTTTAGCGCTTACCGGCGTTACCCGCATCATCAGCTGTGATGAAAACGCTGCCGTGCTGGAAACGCCGCTGGGCAACCTGACGGTGGGCGGGCAAGGCCTGCAGGTCAGCGAACTTTCGGTGGCCAGCGGCCAGGTACAGCTTTCCGGCAAGATCGAGTATCTGCAGTATGCCGAGAACCGCCAATCCGGCGGCAGCCTACTGGCTAGGCTTTTCCGCTGATGGCCGCCGCGCCCGCCGCTGCGGCTGTCTGGGCGGATGTGCTGTGGTGCTTAGGGCTGGGCTGTCTGCTCTGGGCTGTGCGGGATGGTGCGGAGCTGCTGGTGGGCCGCGGCCCGGTGCGCTGCTTTGTGCTGGACTTGCTGGCCTTTACGGCGGCTGCAGTGCTGCTGGTGGGCTTCTCGGCGGGCGTCAGCGCGGCCGGGCTGGCCCGCTGGTACATGGCGGTGGGGCTGGCTGCCGGGGCACTGGCCTGGCAGAAAGCCATCGTGCCGCCGCTGCATGCCTTGGCCGCATGGATCGTCCGATTGCTGCTGGCTCCGGCCCGCTGGGGGCGGCGGTACATTGCCGTACCGCTGCGCAAAGCCGCCTGCGCTCGCCTGGCAGCACTGAAAAAGCGCTGCTGTCCCCGTCGACCGCGGGAAAAAGCGGGAAAATCAAAAAAATCTGGAAAAAACCAGTTGCAAAAGAAGTCGAAGATATTATATAATTAGCTATGCGTAAGCTGTAATGTGGATTTGTACGGAAGGGAGGCGGTCTTTAAGATGAAAAAGCGGAAAGGACTGCTTCCCGGCTGGCTGGTGCCTCTTGCTTTTGTGGCGCTTTGCGGCTACCTGTTTTTCCTGCTGATCCAGTACCAGGTGTCTATTGCCTCCAAACAGCAGGAGCTGCAAAGCCTGCAGGACCAGCTTACAGCCCAGGAAACCACCAATGCCGAGTTGTCCAGCACGCTGGACCAGGGCGACAGCGCCATTATTGAGCGCTACGCCCGCGAGCAGGGCTATGTGCGCCCGAACGAGCGCGTGTTTGTGGACATCAGCGGCAAATAATTTTGTTTTAGCGGGGGCGCTTTGCGGCAACCCCTCTGAATATTCAGTCTAAAGAAAAAAGGGGTATCATAGTTTGGCATTACAAGTTGGGGATATTGTCGAGGGGAAGGTCACCGGTATCAAGCCTTTCGGCGCATTTGTTTCTCTGCCCGAGGGCAAGACGGGTCTTGTTCATATTTCTGAGGTTTCGTATGAGTTCGTGCAGGATCTTTCTGCCGTGCTGAGCGATGGGCAGACTGTGCAGGTCAAGGTGCTTTCCATTGCACCGGACGGCAAGATCGCGCTTTCCATCAAGCGTACGCAGCCCGCACCGGAGCGCGGCCATCGCCCCCAGGGCGGCGGCAATGGCGGCCCGCGCCCGAACCAGCCGCGCCAGAAGCGCGAGGAGAAGCCCCGCGTCTGGCAGCCCAAGCCCCAGGCACCCCAGGGCGAGATGAGCTTTGAGGATATGATGGCCCGCTACAAATCCCGCAGCGAGGAAAAGATTGCCGACCTCAAGCGCGTGACCGAAAACCATCGCGGGGGCTATTCCCGCCGCCGCGGCTGATTTTGGCCCACAATTAGTTTGAATAAAATGGGCTCTGCTCCGGCAGCAACAGCGCCGGGGTCAGGGCCTTTTTGTGAATTTTACCTGTCTTATAATAACGAAAGGATCTTTATGCCTACACTGTATACCATGGTGGCGCCGTGCTTTTTCGGCACCGAATCCACGCTGAACTTTGAGGTCAAGCGCCTGGGTGCCCAGAACATCCAGGTCACCGACGGCCGCGTGGCGTTCCAGGGCGGGGCAGACATCATCGCCGCCGCCAACCTGAACCTGCGCACCGCCGAGCGTGTGCTGCTGCTGCTGGCTACCTACAAGGCCACCACCTTTGATGAACTGTTCGACGGCTGCTACAACATCGCCTGGGAAGAACTGCTGCCTGCCGACGCGGCCTTCCCGGTCAAGGGTTCCAGCCTGTCCAGCCAGCTTTCCAGCGTGCCCGCCTGCCAGAGCATCGTAAAAAAGGCCATTGTCAAGCGCCTGATGGCCGGCCACAAGACCAGCACCCTGCCGGAAAGCGGCGCACTGTACAAGGTACGCTTTGCCCTGCGCAAGGATACCGTGGAGATCTACCTCGATACCTCCGGCGACGGCTTGCACAAGCGCGGCTACCGCAAAAACGCCACGTTGGCCCCCATCAAGGAGACGCTGGCCGCTGCCATTGCCGACCTGGGCCGCGTGCGCCGCGACAGTCTGGTGCAGGACCCGTTCTGCGGCTCCGGCACGCTGGTCATCGAGTCTGCCCAGAAAGCGCTGAACCTGGCCCCCGGCCTGCGCCGCCGCTTTGCCGCCGAGCATTTCGACTTTGTGCCCGCGTCTATTTGGGCCGAGCAGCGCCAGAAAGCTCTGTCCGAGGTGCGCACCGATGCCGCCTTTGAGGGCATCGGCTACGACATCGACCCCGCCGCTGTGGCCCTGGCTAACGCTAACGCCAAGCTGGCCGGCGTGGGGGAGCGCTGCCGCTTTGAGGTGGCCGACGTCAAGGACTTTACCGCTGCCGACGCCGCCACCGTGCTGACCAACCCGCCCTATGGCGAGCGCCTGGGCGACGCGGGCGAAGCAGCCGCCCTGGCCAAAACGCTGGGCCAGGTCTGGCAGCGCCACCCGGCGCAGGGGTTGTATGCCATCACCGCCGATGCTGACTTTGAGCAGCATTTTGGCAAAAAGGCCGCCCGTCGCCGCAAAATATACAACGGCATGATCCCGTGCCAGCTGTATATGTACTTTGAGCAGCCCAAGCGCGAGAAGAGGTAAGCCTATGCAGGACCTGAAACTTGCGATTCTCATTGACGCGGACAACATCTCGCCAAAATATGTAAAGGTGATTTTGGACGAAGCAGCGTCCTTTGGCGTGGCCGCCTGCAAGCGCATCTATGGTGACTGGTCGGACGTGCGGCTGAAAAGCTGGAAAGACGCTTTGCTGAACAACTCCATCATCCCCATCCAGCAGTACAGCTACACCACCGGCAAAAACGCCACCGACTCGGCCATGATCATCGATGCTATGGACCTTTTGTACAGCGGCAACCTGGATGGGTTCTGCATCGTGTCCTCGGACAGTGACTTCACCCGCCTGGCCGCCCGTCTGCGGGAGGCCGGCAAGCTGGTCATCGGCATGGGCGAGAGCAAGGCTCTCGGTCCCTTTGTCAAAGCCTGCGACCAGTTCAAGTATCTGGACCTGATCCTGGACCATGGCGAGGCCGACAGCGCCCCGGCGGTGCCTGCTGCCGAAGCCGGAGCCCGCGCCGCCGCAGGGGACGATACCGCCATCAATCGCGAATCCATCGGCCGCATCATCGACGGCATGATCGATGAGATGGACGACGGCACCGGTTGGGTGCGCACCTCCCGCGTGGGCGACCAGCTCATCAAGCGTTACCCGGACTTTGATGTGCGCAACTTCGGCTCTAAGAGCCTGAACAAGTTCCTGGCATCCCTGCCGGAACTGGAAGTGGAAGAGCGCATTTTGGCCAATGGCAATCCGATCCAGTTCGTCCACATGCGCCCGGCCCCCGCGCCGAAAAAGGCGGCACGGAAAACGACCACCAAACGGCGGACGACAAGGAAAAGTAAATAAAGGCAATACCGCATAATTCTAAGTGCCGATACGGCGAGCGAGGTGCGGCAGCTGCTAAGCCAAAAGCGCAGATAATACTTTGTGTATTATCGAGCATTTTGGCAACGCAGTTGCCGTGCCGCAGCCGCCGGAGCGGTGCTTAAGCCGTCAGGCGGGAATTGTGCGGTGTTGCCTAAAAACAAAACGGCTGGCACCTATTCAGATGGGTGCCAGCTGTTGATCTTTGTATTGGCCCCTCTCCAAGAGGGAGGCTTTAGGCCGCGGCTGTTTTATAAATTCTGCATCCCGTATCCTCGTACCACACCGGGAACCGCTCCGCATACCAATCTTCATCAATGTCAAACCGGGCCAGGGCGGAGCCGTCAAATACCGCGTAATCCACGCCCCAGGTCTGCAAAGTATCCTCATCCGGGGTCTCATACAAAGCCTGCATGGCCGCATACTCAGCCCCGTAGTCCATGCCGTGGAAATACACCCAGCTGGACGAACCGCAGACAATGCGCCGCCCGGCCAGGGCGAACACCGGAGTCAGGTGGCTGTCACTGGTCAAAAACAGCGCGTCGCTTTCGGCGTTTTCGCTGATATAGTCGGCTAACGCAATGTCAGCGGCGTCCCACTGCTGGTAGTCGCTCACCAGCTCCCGTCCCACGGTCAGCACGCTGCCGAACATGCCCACAAAACAGCAAACCGCGATCACCGCCGCCCGCAGGGCAGGGGTGCGCAGCCGTTTGGCCCAATCCGCCAGCAATTGCGCTGCCAGCATACAGCCAAGGGCGTGAGTAATAAACAGCAGCTTGTTATTATCGTAGTTGTTGGGCTGGAACACCACAAACTCCGCCAGCAGCCAAAGCGCCGCACTGCCGCCAAACAGCCAGCGCTGGCGGGTGCCGGCATGGCGCACAGCCGGCAGGATGAGCAGAAACACCAGCCCGATATTTTTTACGTAAAACCACAGCCACGGGTCTTTCAGCGTGCCGTCGCCGTTGCCGTTGACCCAGTTGAAGTGCAGCCGCAGCATGTTGGTGCCGTCCAGACTTTGGGCCAGCACCGTGCCGGACATCTCGGCCAGCCAGCACACGCCGCACACCGCCGCCAGTCCCAGCCAGGGCAGCAAAATTTTGGCCGTGCGGGGGCGGCGGGTCAGCGTGTACAGTCCGCCCGCCAAACAGAGGAACACCAGCGCCAGCGCACTGTGGGTCTGCAAAAGAGGCAGGGGTAATACCAGCACCGTCAGCGGCAGCCAAAGATGTGACTCACCCTCAAACGCGAACCGCCACAGCAGGTACAGCGCCGCAAACAGCACGCACCATCCAAACAGCGTGGCCCGCTGGGGGATCAGCAGGTCCACGATGGGGTTGACCCACACGATATTTTTCGTCGTATAGTTGGTGGGCGTAGTGTAAAACCCGGTAAAGATACCTTTAAACGTCGCGGCATCTTTTAAAAAGTAGGCAAAACCGAACCCGCTGCCCATGAAAAACAGATAAAACGCCAGACACGCCTTGCCCGCGCTGCCCAGCATCCGCCGCGCTAACTGCCAGAACATGCCGTATACGCTGACAAAGGCGGGCACCATCGGCAGCAGATACGCCGCCCGCCGCCCGGCCCCCAGCAGACGGAACACGCTGGACACGGTCTCGCACAAAAACGGGTAGCCGAACCGGTGCGCCCCGGCCAGCAGGGGATACCGGGGTGGGAACTGGCCGCTCTGGGCAATGTACTCGATGAACCCCAGGTGCATCGGCATGTCGCCGTAGCAGCTCTGACCGGTGTGCAGCGTGCCGTTTACCTTGTGCAGCACATGGGTGTGCAGCAGGTACAGCGTCACGGCCAGCACCGGCAGCAGGCAGAGCCACATCGCGCCGCGGTCGGGGTCCCTAGCAAAACGGATATGTCCGCGCCCGGCAAAAATCAATACCGCGCAAAGCAGGGCGGCCCCGGCAGCCGCAAGCCAGACGGCCCGCAGCGTGAAGCCGCACACCAGCGCGAACCCGGCGGGCAGCGCCGCCAGCAGCGAAACACCAAACCCGCACCCCAGCGGGACCGCCACGGCAGGGGAGCCGTCCGGCACGGCCCACCGTGCCAGCAGCAGCCCGGCGGCCAAAAACAGCGCCAGATACGCGATACCGATAAGCATCACACGCCCTCCAGGTCAAAGGGCGGGGTGTATTCTTCCCGCGCACTGCTTTTCTCCTGCATGTAGCCGTCGGTCAGGCCCAGGCGCACCGCCTCGTCGATGACCTTGCGGTACTCGTAGGTCGTGATGCGCCGCCCCAAATTATGTTCGGCCGCCTTATAAAACGGCGTGAACTGGCTCATCAGGCTGGGAATGAAAGGCACGCCCTCCTCGTCCCGGATGCGGGCCAGCAGCGCCAGCACGGCAAAGCTGTCGTCAGTGTGGCCGGGCAGGGCCAGGTGCCGCACGATGACGCCCTTTTGCAGGTAGCCGTCGGCATCGTACACTGGCGCACCGGTCTGGCGCAGCATCTGCCGCAGGGCGGCTTCGGCCACGGCGGGATAATCCCGCGCGGCGGAAAGCTCGGCCGCCAGGTCCGGGCTGGCATATTTTACATCGGCCAGCCAAATATCTACGTAGCCGGCCAGTGCCTTGACGGTCTCCAACGTCTCATACCCACCGGTATTGTAGACGACCGGCAGGGCAAAACCTGCCGCCCGTGCGGCATCCAGCGCGGGCAGCACCCAGGGCAGGTATTGGGTGGCGGTGACAAGGTTTAAGTTTTTCGCGCCGCCCTTTTGCAGCTCAAGAAAGATTTCCGTCAGCCGCTCCACGGTAATTTCTTTGCCCACATCCCCCTGGCTGATGGGATAGTTCTGGCAGTAGCAGCACCGCAGCGCGCAGTTGGAAAAAAACACCGTACCGCTGCCGGTGGCGGCGTTGGGGTCGCCGCTCAGGCACGGCTCCTCCCAGTGGTGCAGGGCGGCGCGGGCCACCCGCAAAGTGCCGTCGGCCCCACAGAAACCCCGCTGCCCGTGGGCGCGGTCCGCCCGGCAGGCACGGGGGCAAAGGGTACAATGATTCGGCAGCTGCATGGTTTCAACCTCTTTCACAACTTTTTTCCATTTGATTTTACCACAAACGCCCGAAATGTGGTATACTATTATATTACAATAACCTGAAAAGGAGAGTACGTTTATGTCTACCCCTCATAACCGCGCCGAAAAAGGCGATTTTGCCAAGACCGTCCTGATGCCCGGTGATCCGCTGCGTGCGAAGTTCATCGCCGAAACCTTTTTGGAGAACCCGCGCCTCGTCACCGACGTGCGCGGTATGTACGGCTTTACCGGCACTTACCAGGGCCGCCCCATCAGCGTGATGGGCAGCGGCATGGGCATGCCGTCCATCGGCATCTATTCCTATGAGCTGTTCAGCCAGTATGGCGTCGAGAACATCATCCGCATCGGCTCTGCCGGTTCTTACACCGACAAGGCCAAGCTGTTTGACGTGGTGCTGGCCACCGGCGCTTACTCGGAGAGCAACTACGCTGTGACCCAGAGCGGCGACACCGACGACATCCAGCAGCCCAGCTGCGAGCTGAACAACGCCCTGCGTGCCAGCGCCGCCGCCCAGAACATTCCTCTGATCGAGGGCAACATCCATTCCTCGGACGTGTTCTACCGCCAGCCCAGCGATGCCAAGCCGACTTATTGGGAAAAGCTGCGGGACGAGAAGGGCTGCCTGGCCGTCGAGATGGAGAGCTTCGCCCTTTTCCACAATGCCAAGGTGCTGGGCAAGCGTGCCGCCTGCCTGTTGACCATCTCGGACAGCTTCGTCTCTCCCGAGATCACAACCGCCGAACAGCGCCAGACCAGCTTTACCGAAATGATGAAGGTGGCCCTGGGCGTGGACGATTATTTGGAGAAGTAATATGGAAAAAGCAGAGATCCAAAGCCTGATCCGCGACGCCTTTGAAGCCCAGAAGTTTGCCTACGTGCCCTACTCCCGCTTCCATGTGGGCGCGGCGCTGCTGGGCAAAAACGGCACGGTCTACAAAGGCTGCAATATCGAGAATGCCGGTTACACCCCCACCAACTGTGCCGAGCGCACCGCCCTGTTCAAGGCGGTCAGCGAGGGTGAGCGGGAGTTTACCGCGATTGCCATCGTGGGCAGCAAGGTGGGGGAGAAGAACACCCTTGTCACCGGCCCCTGCGGGGTCTGCCGCCAGGCATTGTTTGAGTTCGGCGGCCCGAGCCTGACCGTTATCATGGCCAAGAGCGAGGACGATTACATCGTGACGACCTTGGGTGAACTGCTGCCCTACGGCTTCGGCCCGGCGAACCTCGATTAAACCTATGTTAAGGAGTTTCCCGAATCCCATGAAAAAATTCATTGCGCTGGTCCTGACCCTGGCGCTGGCGGTAAGCCTGTGCGCCTGCAGCAGCAAGGCCGGCAGCCAGACGGTGACCTTCACGGTGCCGATGGACGACAGTACCTATACCTTCACGGCCCCGGTTGACGAAAACGGCGAGTCTGCCACCCTGCCCGGCGGGGCAACCATCGCCCTGGCGGCCGAGCAGGCCAGCCTGGACGACGGCGCCGACACCCTGCTGTGGAAGGGCATCCAGACTTTTGCCGGCACCTACGGCTACACGGCCGAGAACCACACTGCCGCCGATACCTCGGTGGAGGCGGCCGAAGCCGCCCTGCGTGAAGCCGCCGAGAGCGGCGCGGCGCTGGTCGTCTGCCGCGGCGAGGCCATGGCCCAGGCGCTGTTCAACATCCAGAACAACTACCCCGGCGTACACTACCTGCTGTTTGACGGCGAGCCCCACAACAGCAGCTACACCAGCTATACCACCGAGTCCAACGTCCACTGTGTCCTCTTCCAGGAGGAGCAGGCCGGTTTCCTGGCGGGTTACGCCGCCGTGACGGACGGCTACACCCAGCTGGGCTTTATCGGGGCCGAGGAGATCCCCGGCGTGGTGCGCTACGTCACCGGCTTTTTGCAGGGGGCCGAGTATGCGGCCGAGCAGCAGGGCCTTACGGTGGATCTGCGCACCTGGTTTGCCGGTACCTACAGCGCCAGCGATGACACCACCAATCGCATGCTGGATTGGTGCAACAACGGCACCACGCTGCTCTTCGTCAACGGCGGCAACCTGATCGCCAGTGCTATCGACGCCGCCAAGGAGACCACCAGCGGCAACGAGGTCCGCGTGATGGCCAGCGACTATGACCAGAACGATTCCTCGGACCTGATCTTGGGCAGTGCCATCAAGTGCTATAACTCCGCCGTGCAGCAGGAACTGTATGCCTTCTTCTCCGGCAATGCCGCCTGGGACCAGACTGCGGCAGGCCAAAGCGAAAAGGTGGGCTACACCACCGGCGCCGTGGCCCTGGCAGGCCCCCACTGGCGCTTTGCCGAGCTGAGCCAGCACGACTATGAGCGCCTGTACACCCAGCTGCGCAACAGCGACCTGAAGGTGGACGCCTACGCCGACATGAACACCCTGCCCGACACCCCCAACGTGACGGTGGAGGAGCAAAACTGATGAAACAACGCAAAAATTGCATTTTGTAATGAAATTGTGATTATTATTGCGTTGAAATGCCCGCCAAAATGCGGTATACTGAAACTACTGTGGTAGGGAAGGCCCCTGCCCTGAAAAAACCATTTTTGGTTCCATGACAAAGGAGAGCTTACACCATGAAGAAGTTTATTTCTATGGCGATGGCCGGCTGCATGGCCCTCTCTCTGGCTGCCTGCGGCGGTTCCTCCGCCAGCACTGCCGAGAGCACTGCTACCAGCACCGAGGCTACCTCTGAGGCTGCTGCTTCCGGCAGCAAGACCGACGTCGCTTTCGTTACCGACGTTGGCAACATCGACGACCAGTCCTTCAACCAGTACACCTGGCAGGGCGTGCAGGACTTCTGCTCTGCAAACAGCCTGAACGCTAACTACTATCGTCCTACCGAGGACTCCGACGCTGCCCGTTTGGAGCAGATGGACAACGCTGTCAATGACGGCGCTAAGGCCGTCGTCGTTGCCGGCTACCTGTTCGGTTCCTCTATCGCTGAGGCTCAGGCCAAGTACCCCGACGTTGAGTTCCTGGCTCTGGACGTTTCCACCGCCGACCTGGGCGACACTGCCCCCGCTGAGAACACCGCTCTGATCACCTACAAGGAAGAGCAGGCCGGTTATCTGGCTGGCTACGCCGCTGTTTACGACGGCTACAAAGAGCTGGGCTTCCTGGGCGGCATGGCTGTTCCCGCGGTTATCCGTTACGGCTACGGCTT
>OLQN01000655.1_pt1 | contig 29147 bp, 24 predicted proteins | sample 1673181 | NCBI WGS metagenome assembly OLQN01 (sample SAMEA3136763, study PRJEB25190) | human gut metagenome | biome: human gut; feature: human-associated habitat; material: faeces | place: Austria | collected 2013
ATTCTCCCTCTTAAGATCACAATCAGCTTGTCATTTATAATGCGTCAGCCCTGCATACGCCATCTCGAGATTATTTCGTACATTTACGGAGCCTAAAATGCGGAGATGCGACCTTATCGCAAGCTTCGCTCTAGGCGATGACAATATAATACGCTAGTAATGAGCTGTAAATCGTTTTCTATCCAAGTTGCCCGGACCGCTCCCATAGCGGGTCTAGTGCCTTGGTCTGCTCCTAGCCTATCCACTCTCCCTATGACAAAAAAAATAAAACAATATAATGACGAACGAATGGCAATACACTCCCTTCACCCGAGAGGAGGAGGTGGGTGGCTCTCAACTGGCGCATGCCTTGAGAATACCCGCTGTGGCGGGACGCCTACTCTATCGTCGTGGTATCCGTACGGAAGCAGAGGCACAGCGATTCTTTCATCCATCGCTGGAGGATCTGCACGACCCCTTTCTGATGCAAGATATGGATCTAGCGGTCAAGCGTCTCAACAAGGCGCTAGGACGCAAGGAGCATATCATGATATACGGCGACTACGATGTAGATGGCACGACGGCTGTATCTCTAATCTATAAGTACCTCCGCTCGGCGGGGTGTAGCGAGCATCTGCTCAGCTACTATATCCCCGGACGAGACGATGAGGGCTACGGTGTATCCTATCGAGGCGTGGATCATGCCCACGAGATAGGTGCGACACTAATCATCGTGGTGGACTGTGGCATCAAGGCTATCAATGAGATAGCCTATGCTAAGACGCTGGGCATAGACTTTATCATCTGCGACCACCACCACCCAGACGACCAGTTGCCCGATGCAGCGGCCGTCCTAGATCCTAAGCGACCAGACTGTCACTACCCCTTTGAGGAGCTCTGCGGGTGTGGCGTGGCGTTTAAGTTTATGCAGGCCTTTGGGATGAACAATGGCTTCCCCTCGGCTTCGCTCTTTAAGCTCCTAGACCTGGTCGCGGTCAGTATCGCTGCCGATCTGGTCTCTGTGATGGATGAGAATAGGATCCTGGCGCACTACGGGCTGCGTCAGCTCAATCGCAATCCATCGATGGGACTCAAGGGGATCATCAAGACTTGCGGTCTCGAGGGACGTAAGATCACGATGGCCGACATCATCTACAAGATCGGGCCGAGGATCAATGCCTCGGGACGTATGATGAATGGCCGCGAAGCGGTTGATCTCCTTCTGAGCAATGATGCGAAGACGACAGCCCGCATGAGCGAGCTGATCGACGAGTACAACGTGCGTCGTCGTGAGCTAGACCGCTCTACGACTGACGAGGCTATGCAGCTCCTACAGGTCAATCCCGAGCTGGCGCATCAGCCCATCGTAGTCCTCTACCAGCCTGACTGGCACAAAGGGGTCATAGGGATCGTCGCCTCGCGTGTGGCCGAGTATACCAATAGACCGACGATCGTGCTGACAGGCACGAGCGACCGGATCGTGGGCTCGGCGCGAAGTGTCGGCGGGATAGACATCTACAGTATCATCGAGGAGGCTAGAGATCTGCTCTTAAACTTCGGTGGCCACACTTATGCCGCTGGGCTGACCCTCCTGCCAGACAAGCTCCCCGACTTTCGTGCTTACATACAGGGAGTCAATGCGGTGACAACTAGTGACCGAGCACAGTCCACACCGATAGAGATCGATGCCGAGATAGAGCTGCGTGAGGTGACGCAGAGACTCTACACGACGATACAGCGCTTTGCCCCGTATGGGCCGGACAACTACCAGCCCCTCTTTGTGACGCAGCAACTCTATGACGGGGGGGCGAGCAGAGCTGTGGGGCGCAATGGCGAGCACTTTAAGGTAGATGCTATACCTACTCTGGGGTCTAAGAAGCACTGCCCAGGGATCGCGTTCAACCAAGCACCAGCCTTCCGCTTCGTTAAGAAGTCTTCGGCGGGGAGAGCGAATGCGCCCTTTGCCCTTGTCTACCAAATAGATGAAAACCACTTTAACGGAGTTGTCTCTCTGCAATTACTAGTCAAGGATGTCAAACCTCAACGACCCGGAGAGGACCTCTTTGCCTCCCAGCGATGAGGTGGCAGGCAACTCCTCTGAGCACAGCGAAGCTGTCGACTGGGACTTGCTCCTCGAGGAGCAGGAGGACCTGTGGCGTGATATAGCGACCGATCCGCGAGTTGACACCGAGCGCGAGCAGCTAGGCGAGGCGACTACGCAGCCAGCGAGCGACCAACTAGAGACATCGCAGACCGCCTCTGCAGACGATGAGACTACCCCCCTAGGAGTACTTCATCGCTACTGGGGCTACCCCGCCTTCCGGCTCAAGCAGGCGGAGATCATCGACAGCGTCTTGGCGGGACGAGACACGCTCGGGCTGCTACCCACGGGTGGAGGTAAGAGCATCACCTTTCAGGTGCCGACGATGCTACACGACGGACTGACGCTCGTGGTCACACCGCTCATAGCACTCATGAAGGATCAGGTCGATGGCCTCAACAAGCGGGGCATGTCTGCCGTGGCTATCCACTCGGGCATGGAGTATAAGGAGATCCATCGTGCCTTGGACAATTGCCTGTATGGCGGGTGTAAGTTCCTCTACCTCTCGCCTGAGCGACTCAGCTCGCCGCTCTTTCTCGCCTGTCTACCCGAACTACCGATACAGCTGATCGTGGTGGACGAGTGTCACTGTATCTCGCAGTGGGGCTACGACTTTCGCCCTAGCTATCTGAAGATCGCAGAGATACGTCGCTACTACCCCTCGGTCCCTTTGCTGGCACTCACAGCGACCGCTACTCCTGAGGTGGTGGCGGACGTGATGGCGCGTCTGAGCTTTCGTGAGCCGCATGTCATCAGTAGCTCTTTCGCACGGGACAACCTGCAGTATATCGTACGCCCCACAACGGACAAGGCGACGGAGCTCCTCCATATCCTCGCCTCGACGAGTGGTAGCGCGATCGTCTACTGTCGCAATCGCAAGAAGACGCAAGAGCTGGCTGAGATGCTACAAGAGGCGGGCGTCTCGGCACACTACTACCATGCAGGGCTGACGCATGCGGAGCGAGAGATCAAGCAAAACGCCTGGATGGCGGGAGAAGTGCGTGTGATGGTCTGCACGAATGCTTTCGGCATGGGCATAGACAAGCCCGATGTGCGTCTCGTGGTGCACTGGAGTATGCCGGTGGCTCTGGAGGAGTACTTCCAAGAGGCGGGGCGTGCGGGGCGTGACGGGCTACGCGCTTTTGCCGTGGTGCTATATGAGCGACGGGATCGTGGCATGCTCCAGCAGCGGGTGCAAAACGAATTTCCCGACAAAGCTTACATCCGTGACATCTACGATACCCTCTACAGCTACCTAGGGATAGGTCTCGGCGAGGGCATGGAGCGTAGCTATGAGATAGATCTAGAGGCGTTTGTACGCACGGAGCATCTACACCCGATACGTAGCTTGAGCGCACTGCATATCCTCGAGCTGGCGGGCGCCTGGGAGCTACTCCTCGACGAGGCACGCTCACGGCTCATCGTAGAGGTTTCTAGAGAAGAGCTATACTACATCCGAGGCTTGTCCGCCCAAGATGACAAAGTGCTACGAGCTGTCTTGAGAAACTACTCGGGACTCTTTGCCGATTACGTCTTCATCGACGAGCGAACCCTCTCCATACAGACCCACCTGACGGGAGAGGAGGTCTATGACAGCCTAGTCCGAATGAGCCAGCGAGGCATCATTCACTACGTCCCGCGCAAGCGTTTGCCCCGTATCCTCTTCTACACACGGCGGGAGCGCAAGCACCACTTCCTCATACCCCCCGAAGTGTACGAGCTGCGCAAGGAGGCGATGACCAAGCGACTCACCGCCACGATCGCATACCTAGACGGTCAGCAGGGGTGCCGACAGGCGATGCTCCTACACTACTTCGGCGAGGAGCTGGCTGAGCCGTGCGGGCGCTGTGACCTTTGTCTAGCTCGTAAGGCGCACTCCCAGCGTAGTGAGGAGGATCTAGAGACACGCCTCAAGAGTTTTCTAGAGCAAATGGAGGTGCCTTCGCTTACTTTGCAGACTTTGGCTAAGAGACTTGAGGTCAAGCCGAAAGCTTTGCTCCCGATCCTGCAGCAGCTCCTTGAGACAGACGACCGCTACCGTACCGACGGGGTACATCTGTATAAGAATAAGTAATCGAAGAGTGACCACGATATGATCCTACACCCACACGCTAAGATCAACCTCGGGCTGCGTATCTTACGTCGCCGACCAGACGGCTACCACGACATCGAGAGCTGCATGCTCCCCATTGGCTGGGCGGACCAGCTCACGGTAGAGATAGCTGCTGGAGCCACGGCGGACTCATACGAGATAGCTGGTCTGGCAGGCGAACTACCCATCGAGCGCAATCTGATCTACAAAGCGGTGCAGCTACTCCGAGCGCACCACCCGGAGATACCTCCGCTACGGCTCAAGCTTGAGAAGCGAATTCCGACGGAAGCTGGTATCGGCGGGGGCTCCGCCGATGCCGCCTACACGCTCCTAGCGATCAACGAACTGTGCCGCTTAGAGCTTTCTCCAGAACAACTGGAGACGCTGGCTGGAGAGCTCGGGAGCGACTGCCCCTTCTTCATCCAGTCCCGCCCCATGCTGGTCACAGGCCGTGGCGAAAGGCTCACACCGCTCACGATGCCGTCCGCACTCCTCAGCAAATGGCTCCTCGTCGTCAAGCCCCCCATCGGTATGAGCACTGCCGAGGCGTATCGACAGGTGACACGCCACCCCGAGGCGGAGGGCAAGCTCGCTGCACTACTAGAGCAACCGATAGCGCAGTGGCGTGAGCGCATCGTCAATGACTTCGAGTCCGTTGTCTTCGCGCACTACCCCGCGCTAGCCGCTCTGCGAGACACGCTCTACCGCCACGGCGCCCTCTACGCCGCCATGTCCGGCTCCGGCACCGCCCTCTACGGCATCTTCGCCGACAACCCGCTCTCGTCGCCCACCGCCACCGTCCCCTCCTCGCTCGCTGCCCACCTCGCCGACCTCCCCGTCTGGCTCGAGCGCCTCTCCTAACCTCCTCCAGCCCGTGGCCCTGCCCTCCCCCGACGTCACCCTATAGAGACACACGGTCTGAGCGTCCAGTCGGAGGAAGTCAGTCCCGTCAGAGCGAGACATATAACCCGTCATCGTAAAAGCTGGACGTTGTAACCTTTAGCGGGGACGGACGCTCGGGTGTGTCTAGAGGGAGGACGTTCCTACATTGGGTTACAGGCGTTATTCTAACCCTATTCGCACAAGTACCTCGAGATTTGTGTGATCGAGCGATAGGGAGGAAATGCGCTATGCGGTCGGTTTTTTGTAAGTTTGCAGAAGTAATTGAATTCATCAACTATAGATACCTATGAATATATTCCTTCTACAAGCAGCACAGCAGGGTGCTCCTGCCTGGACTTCGCTCGTCTTCTTTGCAATCATCATCTTGATCTTCTGGCTTTTCTTCATCCGTCCGCAGAGCAAGCGTCAGAAGAAGCTGCAACAGGAGCGTGATGCGCTCGCTGTAGGCGATGCAGTCATAACGGCTGGTGGTGTGCATGGCGAGATCCGCAAGGTAAACGAGCAGACCTTTGAGGTAGAGATAGCTCGTGACGTGCGCATAGAGATTGCCAAGAGCTCGGTCTATCCGCTCGGCACGGACCCCAACGCCCGCTAATAGCCTCTCCGAACTCTTAAGACGGGAGCGGTGCGACTCAATCTGACCCCTAAGCCTCGCACAGGTGGAGATCCTGTGGTGCGTAAGCAGCGTGTTCCTCGCTTGAGACGACTGCTGGGGATCGCTGTATGGGTACTCTTAGCGACCGCCTTATGGTTTATGCAGACGCTCTCACGTGGCACGACCTCGATAGTCCATGTACCAATCGTATATGAGGAGATGCCGGGAGAGATAGGACTAGAGGGGGATCAGCCGACGGCGTTAGATGTCAGCGTCTCGGCAAAAGGCTCTCAGCTCCTCTTCCGCTGGATGAAGGGCGTGCCTCCGATTTCGCTCTCTATGCCACAGCGAGTGCCGCAGGGAGGGCGCATCCTCTTTAGCAGTGCCGTCTTGACACAGAAGGTGCGGGAGAGCCTGGGGAGCTCTATACAGATCCGAGACATCTATCCTAATCAGATTTCGCTGCGCGCATATCCTCTCCAGAGGAAAGAGGTGCCAGTGGTGAACCATGTGTCGGCCTCTGCAAAGGATGGCTATATGGTACTGCCGCTGACGATGACTCCTACGACGGTCGAGCTGTATGGTAGTCGTGAAGCCCTGGCGGGGATTAGCGAGATACATACCAAAGCGTTGACCTACAAGAACCTGTCGCAAGACAAAGCGGTGCGGGTGCCGTTTGAAGAGATCCCCCACGTCTATACCTCGCCCGATAGTGTGCAGTTGCAGATCTCAGTCGTCGAGCTGACGGAGAGACGCATCGAGCTACCTGTCGAGGCGCTTAACACACCCTCAGGCTTTGTCGCTAAGTTGCTCCCAGCTCGTGTCTCTCTGACCCTGACGATGCCTATCACAGACTACAATAAGCCTATCGGGGACAAGGTCTCGGTGGTGGTCGATCTGCAACAGCTCGCAGAAGCTGTGCAGCAGGGCGAGAAACGACCGGAGATGCTACCCGTGAGAGTCGAGGGACTACCCGACTGGGTGGTGCGCGCTATGCCCTCTCCCAAGGCGGTACAGTATATCCTAGAGACTGCTGAGCCGTAGTGGCTACTGGACATGACCGAAAAGCAGCTCACCTCCTCCTCAACGCCCCCTCGCATCTTAGGATTGACAGGAGGGATCGGTGCGGGCAAGAGCTTCGTCGGTCAGATGCTTGTCGAGGCGGGGCTACCCCTGATGGATAGTGATGCGGTAGCTCGTGGAGCTTACACCGAGAGCGAGCAGGTGCGTCAACAGGTGGTCGCATTATTAGGTGCAGAAGTTTATAGTCCAGATGGAAAGCCTCGCTATGATGAGATCGCTAGCAAGGTTTTCGCACCATCTGATGCGGGTAAGTCGCTATTGCACCAGCTAGAGCAGATCATTCACCCCTATGTGTCTGAGAGACTGACGGCGTGGGCGATGGAGCAGGATTCCCCCGAGGGGTGGGTCGTCCTAGAGAGTGCTATCTTGTGGCAGTCAGGCTTCTATCGTCTCTGCGACGCTGTGGTCGTCGTGACGGCGCCTGAGGCGGTGCGTGTGGCTCGTGTCCAGGAGCGCGACGGAGCCTCCCGCGAGCAAGTGCAGGCCCGGATCGATCGTCAAGCGTCGTACACCTTTACAGCTCTGCAGCAGAGGTATCCTGAGCTCCCTCTCTATCAGATCAATAATGATGGGGTGCAGGATCTGGAGGAGCAGGTGGCGCAGCTACGCTCCCATCTAGCCTCTCTGTAGATTGGTCTTGCGTGTATGGAGAGCTCGGTCGGGTTGTGGACGTTGACTCCCTTTGGGGTAGATCGAGGAGCAGAGGATATCATCTTACTATTGCTCCTCATACTGCTCTTACTCCCAGCACTGATGCAGATGTGGGTCGGCTCTCTCTTGTCCCGCTCAGTAGATGCGCTACTATATAATAGAGGACACATTTTCTTTCGCAGCTTAGTACATCGGGTATCTGTCGGTACCTATGCGATCCTCGGAGGGTTGCAACGTCATCTGCTGGTCGGCGTAACTGGTTATCTGCTACTACGCTACTATGCTGGTCTTCCCTCTGGCGAACTGTGGACGACGCTCTCGCAGGTAGGGCTGCTAGCACTCTGCAGCTTGATCCTAAGCGGACTGTACCTAGGTATCAACCGTCTGCTGGCGGGGATCTATCTCGACTCCGCCTTTTACCTACACTGGGTGCGTCACTACGGCATCTTAGAGTGGCTGTGGCCGCTGCCTCTCTATCTGAGCTCCTTGCTGCTACTGGCGGGCGTCTGGCAGGGGGTCGCACTATGGCTGACGATCTCTGTAATCCTCTTATGGCGCCTTGCGATCATCGTGCCCACAGCACGCTGGCTTGGGGAGGCTGGGGTGACTCCTTTGCTTATTTCTTTGTACCTTTGCAGTCAGGAAATGGCTCCTCTTGCCTATCTCATAGGCTTTGGAATGCTGATCCTGTGAAAGAATCTATCATATACCATTAGCCCCTGCCTGTGCGTATGTCCCGGATTAAAAAAATACTTATTTCTCAGCCCGCTCCACTGATGGCCAATCCCTACACCGAAGTCGCTGAAAAGTATCAAGTGGAGCTTGACTACAAGCAGTTCATTCGTGTCGAGACAGTTGAAGCAAAAGAGTTTCGCCAGCAGCGCATCAATCCATTGGATTACACAGCCATCGTCTTTACCTCTCGTACTGCTATCTTGCACTTTTTCACCCTGATGAAAGAGATGCGCATCACGATGCCAGACACGATGAAGTATTACTGCAGCTCAGAGATGTCCGCGCCATACTTACAGAAGTTTGTCAATTACCGCAAGCGCAAGGTCTTCTTCTCACCGACAGGACGTACCGAAGACCTTGTCAAGGTGATTGTCAAGCACAAAGGGGAAAAGTATCTCCTCCCCGTCGCAGAGGAGCACAGCGCTAAGCTCTCCGACCTGCTGACAGAGGCTGGGATAGACTATACCAAGTCGGTCATGTACCGCACCATACCTCGTGAGCTAGAGCTTGAGAAGCCACTACCTTACGATATGATCATCTTCTTCAGTCCCGTAGGGATCACCTCGCTCTTTGAGAATGTCCCTGACTTCAAGCAAGAGGATATGATCATCGCTACAGTAGGTCCTAAGACCGCACAGAAAGCTGAGGAGCTAGGGCTCAGAGTAGATATCAAGTCTACGGGCAGTCGTCAGGATCCGCCGATGCCTAAGCTACTTCACAACTACCTTGCCGAGCAAGAGGGATGACTACGGAGGAAGACTCCCCTCGCTCCCACCAGAACCAACGTCTACCCAAAGGTGAGCGACTCTATCTGCGTGAGGAGATAGAGCGACTGCATAGTTGCGGGCGTTCGTTCGTCTCCTACCCCATTCGCATCGTATGGCTTGCGGAGCCTATCGCCACGGAGACGCCAGGAGAGCAGGCGCAGGTGGCCGTCATGACCTCGGTCGCTAAGCGTCGCTTCAAGCATGCAGTCGATCGCAACCGCATCAAGCGCATGACCCGCGTTGCTTATCGCCTCCACAAAGCTCCGCTCTGGCAGACTGCGACACAGCACCACTGTACGATACGAGTGGCACTACAATCTGTCGCCAAGACGATGCCGACCTACTCGGAGCTGGAGCAAGCGGTAGAGCGAGCCGTAGCACGTATCGTCAAGGAGATAGAAAAAGCTAACCCGACCTCCCCCGCTACTGAACCCGCAACCGATCGTCAGGAGCAGACTGCACAAGCTGAACAAGACAACGCACAGCAACTCTCGCTAGCGGTACGCCTGCTGAGCTATCCTGTCAAGTTTTATCGTCACTTTATCTCACCGCTACTGCCACCCAGCTGTCGCTTTACGCCGACCTGCTCGCAGTACGCACTAGAGGCTCTGAGGGTGCATGGAGCTCTGAAGGGAAGCTGGCTAACTATCTGGAGACTCTTACGGTGTAACCCCTTCAACCGACATGTGGGTTACGACCCCGTGCCACCACGACAATGAGCCAGGAGATCAGAGCAGCAGAGCAAGGCACAGGCCGTCTCAAACTTCTAGACTGCCACACGCATAGCCCCGAGACGGGCTGCCAAGCAATTCGCTCGCTCACCTACACAGAGTGGAGACTGTTGCAAAAGTCAACAGTCTCACAATCTTGCTTGCAAGATTGTCCTGACTTTGCAGAAAGGATTAAGCGCAAGGCGCTGAGGGTAAGGTCTGAAGGGAGCATACCTCCGTATGTGACCGAAGCCGAATCCCGAAAGCAACACAGGGATTCGCCTTTATGCAACAGTCTCGAGTGGAGCGGAGGTGTCGCAATCGAGGAGGCCCAGCTCTACTCGATAGGCTTTCATCCCTGGTCACTGCCTCCAGAGCAAAGTCTGACAGCACTCATTGATCAGATGCAGAGTTGCCTGGCGTCTGCTCCTCAGATCGTCGCTGTCGGCGAGTGTGGCATCGACAAGGTGCGGAGCAATGCAACACTCGCAGAGCAACTCGTCTGGCTAGAGGCGCAGATGCGCTTAGCCTGTCAGCTACATCGCCCTATCCTCCTACACGCGGTACGTGCGTGGGCTGAGATGATTGAGCTGCGTAGTCAGATGGCGCAAGAGTTTGCGCAGCTCCCCCCGATGGTGCTACACGGCTTTCGCGCTAGAGGAGAGGTGGCGCAGATGATGCTGAGCAAGGGCTTTGCGCTCTCCTTCGGCCGTCGCTACGATGCTGAGGCTTTGCACTTAGCCTATGAGGCGAAGGCACTCCTCGTCGAGACCGATGAGATCCCCAACGGACTTACGCATCGAAAGGCGATAGAGGCGACCTACACTCACCTCGCCGAGGAACTAGCTACCACGCCAGAGGCTTTGGTAAGCCGAGTGGTGGCGACTCCATTCTGGCAGCAGATCGAAGGTTAAGCCCTTCGAGATACTAAGCTCTTTGCGCTAAAAGCACTATCTTAGTTCCCAGATTAGCCCTAATAGACGGAATGCAATGACAGATATGAACCCGCTCGCATGCTCTCCAGAGTATCAGAGGCTTCGGGAGCAGTACGAGACGCTCGTCGCGGACTACACGGCACTCGTCTCCCAGTATCAGGAGATGACCGATCACGAGGCGCCTCACCTATCTGCGCTCTACATGCACTACTTCGGCAAGTTGCTGTACACCCAGTTGCGTCTAGGGCTCTCCTTAGCCACGCTCCGCTTCAGGCGGTCGCTCCTGCAGGCTTACATCAATCGAGACGAAGCACCCGACCTCGTCGAGATAGACAAGCAGATGGCGCAGCAGCGGCTAGAGTTTCATCAGCTCCTGGAGCGAAAGCTAGCTCAACTCAAAGCGGCTAAGGAGTATTGGGACAGGCCGCACCTCTCTTCCCAAGAGACCAAAGAGCTCAGAGAGATCTACAAGACCCTAGTCAAGCGACTCCACCCAGACCTCAACCCACACTATACGGAGGAGGACAAGCGACTCTTTCTAATCACGGTGAAGGCTTATCAGATCGGAGACCTACCGCAGCTACGAGCTGTGCTGGCTCTACTAAATAAGGAGAAGCACTCGGAGGAGCTCCCCTCAGATCCTGAGACGCTCTCGGCTGAAATCGAAAAACTACGAGAGAAGAAGAGTACCCTCGAGATTAGGATGGCCAAGCGGTCGAAAAGCTTCCCATTTGATCAAGAAGAGTTGCTGTCAAGCCCCGTAAAGATACTAGAGAAGCAAGCTGAGCTAGAAGCAATCATACAGGAGCTCGAAGCGAGCGAGAAGGAGCTGCAGACGATCATCACACTGATGGAGGAATATAAGTCACATAATCTATGAGTAACGAGATCATACCAGTCAGTCCCGAGCTACTAGCGCTCATTGGCACTGAAGGCATCAACGCATTAGGACTACCCAAGCGGGAGATCTTCCTCCTAGACATCGTAGTCGCTGGGACCACCTTCTGCCCTATCGTACAGGAGCTTTACCCTACGCTACTGCCTGACACAGTGCTACGTATGGTACGACAGCCGCAAAACGAGTACGACGAAAACGCCATCGCCATCTACTACGAGGAGCACCGCATAGGCTATGTGCCACAAGAGCTCAATCTAGTCATATCACGGCTGATGGACGCTGGCAAAGAGTTTTACGCTCGGGTCGTCCAAGTCAAGAAGATCAACGAGTGGGTGCGCATATCGGCCAAGCTCTTTATGATCGAGTAAGTGCTACGCATTCGATTGTTTTGCGGGGGACAGCTCTTTGGGGGTCTGCCTTCTTTTCGGTACTTTTGTAGCGATGCAATCAGACATCCCCGATGGATAGGCACAAGATAAATACGATAGCAGTGTATGGGAGCCACGCTACAATGCGGCTCACGGACGATGTGACGGCACTACTGACGGCACTCGCAGAGCATGGTGTAGACCTTTACATAGAGGCACCGCTCTGGGAGGCGCTGCAACAGGCGGGCATCCCTGAGGGTTATCCGCAGATGTGGCCGGGTGGCGAAATGCCCTATGGCGACATAGCTCTGAGTCTCGGAGGGGATGGTACCCTCCTGCGAGCTGTGCACAAGCTGCGAGATGTGGAGCTGCCTATATGGGCGATCAACTGCGGGCACCTCGGCTTTATGACCGAGATGGAGCCACGAGAAGCTCTGCATCATCTTGATGACCTACTGGCTGGGCAATACGATATAGAGACTCGCTCGCTGATCGATGTAAGTGTGGCGGGAGAGCATGTTGGCACGGCACTCAATGATCTAGCGGTGCAGAAACGAGAGACTGGATCTATCATCAAGATACGTGTAGATCTAGACGGCGACTTGCTAGCCGAGTACGCTGCCGACGGCTTGGTCGTGAGCACGCCCTCGGGCTCGACGGCTTATGCGCTCAGCCTGGGAGGTCCTATCGTGACCCCTCAGTGCCAGACGTTGCTGCTGGTGCCGATAGCACCTCACACGCTCAACATGGCTCCGCTCATCTTCCCCGATACCAGTGTGCTGACGATGAGAGTCTCCTCGCTACATCCTACCTTCTCTATCGTGATCGATGGTAATCTGCGGGTCTACGATTGTGGTGTCGAGATCGTTGCTCGCAAGAGTGACAAGCGAGCCCATCTGCTGCGCCTCTCACACAAGCCTTATGCTCAAGTAATTCGCGAAAAGCTCCTTTGGGGTCGTGACTTGAGATAGAAAGTCTGTTTTGAGTAAACTTTCCGTAAAAGCGTGACTATCAACCTTCTGAGCTGTGTTTCCCGCGGTATAATCTCTATTTTGGAGAATTTTCTTGCGAGAATCTTTTGCCAGAAGAAAAATTTGTATTACCTTTGCATCACAATTGCCCGAGAGCCGAACATTCGGCATTAGTTGGCAAGTAGCTACTGGCCCTTTCGTCTAACGGTTAGGACGTCAGATTCTCATTCTGAAAATAGGGGTTCGATTCCCCTAGGGGCTACAAGTAATCGCTGGTATGCATTGTTTCGCTTAGCGAGTCTGGCATATCGACCGTACACCAAGTAATTAAGTATCACAAGAATGGCAAATCATAAATCAACGCTGAAGAGAATCCGTCAGAGTTCCACGCGTCGCCTTCGCAATCGCTATGCGAGCAAGACGTCGCGTACGATGATCAAGCAGTTTCGTGCCATGACCGATCGTCAGGAAGCTGAGCAGGCTTTGCCGAAGGTATATTCTACGCTAGATCGTCTAGCTCGTAAGAATATCATTCATCGCAATAAGGCTGCGAATCTGAAGTCCAAGCTGGCTCTTCACCTCAATTCTCTCTAGTCTACGACGACACATCGCAATACTGTATCAGTTCGCTGAGGATATAACTCTATATTAAGGATACTGGCGCAACGATTTGGCCCTTTCGTCTATCGGTTAGGACGCCAGGTTTTCATCCTGGAAAGAGGGGTTCGACTCCCCTAGGGGCTACACATAGAGCCTTGCCAGCCACCTCCCTTTCCTCTAAGTCGCTTTAAGACACTAGACTGATACCACAAGCGAGTATATATCAAAAAGAAGAGGAGTGTTCTTGGACAAGATCGAGAGCACTCCTCTGATTTTTTACGCTAGAGCAGGTTGGTGTGAGTTGCTTTATGCACAACTTATTCACCATGCACACACGCTCTCGGAGCTATAGCATGATGCCTCATCGCAAATCACTATAAGACCCATTACTAAGAATACATGACTAAAGCAGAAGTTGTAAAGAGTATAGCTGACACGACAGGCTTAGACCGACAGGAGGTACTACAGGTCGTAGAGGCTTTTATGGATACAGTCAAGAACGCTATGAGCCAGGGAGACAATGTCTACCTCAGAGGCTTTGGTAGCTTTGTCGTCAAGGAGCGCGCAGAGAAGACTGCTCGCAACATATCCAAGCAGACGACGATCATCGTACCAGCTCGCAAGGTTCCTACGTTCAAGCCTTCGAAGGCATTCACAGCCATAATCAAATAGTATCCCAGGGGTGAGTCGAGGCAGATAGTCCTGAGGAAGACATCGGTTGCTTCTGCATAGAGGCTAGCTACGGACCTCATGACCTTGGATCCAATATAGACCAATTCAAAAGAATCAATTATGCCAAACGGTAAGAAGCACAAGCGTCGCAAGATGTCGACGCACAAGCGTAAGAAGAGACTACGTAAGAATCGTCATAAGAAGAAGTAGTAGGCGCTCGGTCGAGGAGACCGTATGTGATCCCTCCTAGGCGAGCAGATCGTCTTAGGGAGTCCTAGTCTACTCACTAGATAGCCATCACAGTATGTATGGCGATCTAATCTTGACGAACGAAACGTACCAAGCAAGCCGTCATGACCGACCTCTCACCGATGAGGGGCTGGTTGTGGTTGGCTTCGTTGCATAGCAACTCATTCCATCATCCTGCAGTAGTCACCTCTCACGGCCATCTGTCGGGGTCTGTCGCATCAATTAGCAGACTCTATAGAAGATATACCCCGTGATACGAGAGCTACGGCAGCATCTGTAGACCACCCCTCTCTGTGTATCTAGTGACTCCCTAGAGTCTCGATCGAGATACGCATAGAGACCAGCTACTCCAGTAGAGGTGTAGCGATTAGGTACTTCGACAGCTCACCAGCTCGGGGCAGTGCAGTGGCACGACGTAGCTGTGAGACAGAGGAGAGAAGAGGCGGGTCATACTAGACCTCTACACGTTTCCAATCTATTAATGCACAGATTATTTGAGACACCGTGAATAGTGAACTAATCATCGATGTAAAGCCCAAAGAGGTGTCTATGGCAGTGCTCGAAGATGGCGAGCTCGTAGAGCTACGGACGGAGAATCGAAACATCCGCTACGCTGTCGGAGACATCCTGCTCGGCGAGGTAGACAATGTGGTCAGAGGCAACAACGCCGCCTTCGTCAACATAGGCCCCATGAAGAACGGCTTCCTTCACTACAATGATCTAGGCAAAGTATTTGGAGCGACAACTCACTTATTAGAAGATATAGCGGAAAAGAAGAAGGTACCCCCCATTGACAAAGTCAAAGAAGGTACCCCCCTTCCTAAGGATGGCAATATCATCAACTCGGGACTCAAGAAGGGAGACAAGATCCTCGTTAAGGTAACACGCGAAGCCTTTGGGACGAAAGGACCTAGCCTCTCAGCAGAGCTCTCCATAGCGGGTCGATTTCTAGTCTTAGTACCCTTTAGCGATCAGGTAGCCATCTCTAGCGAGATACGCTCTACAGAGGAGCGTACGAGGCTTAAGACGATCGTGCAGAGTGTCATCAAGAGTGGCTACGGAGCCATCATCCGGACGCAAGCTGCTGGCAAGAAGACTCAAGAGCTCGTCGAGGAGATGATGGATCTGATAGATCGATTTGAGACAAGTATCAAGAAGCTGGTCCGTGCCAAGGCTCCTACACAGATTTACGAGGAGCGAAACCGTGCTATCAACCTCATCCGAGACTCCTACAACAAGACCTTTACCAAGATCGTCGTCAACGATCCAGACTACTACAAGGAGCTCAGAGGTTACGTAGCCGACATCGACCCAGGTAGAGAGCAGATCGTCACGCTCTATGAGGATGACAGTAAGCGACCCCTCTTTGATGCTTGTGGTGTGACAAAGCAAAAGAAGACTCTCTTCGGGCGCAAAGTCACCCTACGCAGTGGAGCCAACATCATCATCGAGCAGACCGAGGCTATGCACGTCATCGACGTCAATAGTAGCAAGAAGGCTCGTCGCACCTCAGGACAGGAGGAGACCGCCTTTGATGTCAATATGGCCGTGGCAGACCTCATCGCCCGACAGATCAGGCTGAGAGACCTCGGAGGGATCATCGTAATCGACTTCATCGATATGAACGAAGCAGCTCACAACAAGGAGCTGTACGAGCACATGGTGAAGCTCATGGCAGACGACCGCGCTACCCACAAGATACTCCCGCTGAGCAAGTTTGGGCTCATGCAGATCACACGACAGCGTGTCCGTCAGGCGACCATCATACGCACCGAGGAGACCTGTCCTACCTGTCAAGGCACGGGAAAGATCAAGACCTCCATCACCTTTACCGATGATCTAGAGGAGGTCATAGCCCAGCTGACCTCTGGCGATAAGCCGATACGCAACTTCGCCATGCATCTACATCCCTACGTCGTCGCTTATATCAAGAAGGCTCCCCTCTTGGGATCTTCTATCTTTACTAAGTGGAAGAAGAAATACTCCAAAAACATCAAGCTGATCGAAGATCAAGATGTAGCACTCCTAGACTACAAGATCTACGACAAAGATCGTAATCTAGTAGAGCTAGAGAAGTAATAACCAGCTACACAGAGTAGCTATACGATAAATAAGCAAAGAGTCCCTGCGAGAGCATCCATACCCTCGTAGGGACTCTTTTTTTACGTCGTCTCGTGCCATCACAATTTGCAAGACTCAGAATATTGCTCTATATTTGTGGTAGCAAGACACCGATAGGTGCATGCACAGCGTGATCTTAGTACATAGTATATGTAGACGGCGCAGACCCATAGCCGCACTGCTCGATACGGAAACTCTTCAAATTTAATCGACTATTCCGAGATCATTCTATCTACCTGATGACCGGCCTCGACAGACTCCTCGTGAGTGTGTGAGCACTCGTTGCTCCAGTGGACTTCAGAGGGTGATGGATCCTCAAAACTTGTATGTTCTTCGGAGTTTTTCTAATCCGCAGTGCGGCTTTTTTGTGCCTGTCGCCATAGTCGGCAGGCTTTTTTGTGTCCGTACTTATAGGAGCGGGGAGAAGAGGCGAGCCAGTGCCTCTAGACTTCGTATCCAGAAGGAGCGCTCACTCCACTCCTCCAGAGTTAGCTGATGACACTCCTGGAGATCCTCCTCGAAGGCTTCGCTCAGCTCCTCAGCTATCCGCTTGTCATAGACGAAAGACATCACCTCTAGGTTGATCTCTAGGCTACGAAAGTCCATATTAGCACTGCCGATGCCTACGATGCGCCTATCTACCACCAGCAGCTTAGAGTGTAGGAAGCCCCCCCTATAGCGTCTCACATCTACGCCCGCCTGGAGCAGTTGTGTCAGATAAGAGTCTGAGGCACGCTGCGTCAGATAAGAGTCGCCGCGCTCAGGCAGCATGACGGAGACATGTACACCGCGCAGAGCGGCACTGCACAGGCTCATCAGTAGCCCCTCTGGCGGGAGGAAGTAAGGGGTCTGCACTAGAATCTCCTCGTGAGCTATCGAGCACGCCTTGATGAAAGCTTGTTCGATCGTCTGCCAATGCGCTTGGGGCCCATTAGTAAGAAATTGCATCGCTATAGGGTGCTCGTAAGAAGCGCCTCGGTCGATCTCTGCGAAGTAAGGCTCTAGGTCAAAGTGCTTGCGCACCGCCACAGCCCAGTCCACCAGAAAGACACGCTGCAGTCCCGCCACCGCACTACCCTCGATGCGAAAGTGTGTATCCCGCCACTGTCCCAGCTCATTGCCCTGCGTATAGTACTGCGCCACATTCATTCCCCCGAAGTAACCGATACGCTGATCTATCACCACCACCTTACGATGGTTGCGGTAGTTGATGCGAAGATCGAAAAAGGGGAGACGCACCGGAAGAAACGCATAGACCTCACCACCTGCTCTCCGTAGCGGCCTCCAGAAGCCCTTCAAGTCACTTCGGATGGAGCCTAGACCATCATAGACCACGCGCACCTTGACCCCCTCGCGAGCTTTATCCACCAGTAGATCACGCAGCTCGACTCCTAGCTCGTCAGACATTATGATGTAGTACATCAGATGGATCTCCTGCCTTGCCGAGCGAATATCCTCAAAGAGCTGTCGGTACTTATCCTTCCCGACCGTGATCACCTCCATCGAGGAGGCTGCCAGCACCGTACGATCGTCACTATTGTAGAGTAGCTTGCCCAGAGAGCTGTAGTAAGGGTTCTCTAGGATCGCTTGGTGAAAGTCAAAGTCCGTATGCTCCACAGGCATACGATTGATTTTCTTCAGAAAGTCCTTAGGTATCAGCTTCATCGAAGCCGTCGAGCGACCGAAGAGCAGATAGAGTATCACCCCCACCACTGGCAAAAAGAGCACGACCATCAGCCACGAGAACATCCGATAGATGTCATCGCCCCCCGTCAGGATCACCACCACCACGCCCACGACGAGGAGCGTGTATAGGATAGTCAGTACAGTCGTCCACATAGATCGTCACTCTAGGAGCCAGCCACTGTAGCAGGCTCACTATCGCAAAGGTAGTAATATTCCCTTGACCATACGAACTAGAGACTTTTTCCTATAGGGCAAATTCACCGCTGGCTCGTTACAATAATTTAGATCCAACTACATATCGATACGGTGCTGTGTCGGGGAAAAGTGATTTCCACGTGGATATTTCGAAATTCCCACGTGGAAAAGAAAAAATTCCTCCGAAGTTTCATTTGATTCTTCCGAAGTTTCATTTGATTCCTCCGAAGTTTTATTTCGCGTCCACGTGGAAAAAGAAAAACATCCACGTGGAGATTTGAGATTCCCCACGTGGATATTCGAGAAAGGAGGGAATCGGACGAATCTCCCCGTAAAGATATGTAAAGGTGCTAGAGGTTAGAAATTAGAAGTTAGAGATTAGAGATCCGATCACTCTGATAGCTAACAGCCGATAGCCAATCCATGGTTGACACATTATGTATAGTGACCTTATTGATGCTTCGCTGGTCGCTCATGTGTAGCTTCTGACAGAGCAATTATAGAGACGGCTGACTTTTGCGACAGTCTCATTATAACGCGCCAGCCCTGGGACGATACGTTTTCAAACGCTCTCCGCTACTTGATTTGCAGAGTAGTCGGTGGCGACGATAAGGCGTCACGCCTCAAAAATGTGTACCTTTGTGCAGATTAGCCCGTCTCTATGTGCAGCTCGCCTACGGGTAAGGCTGGCGACGAGACTGCGATGGGCTCGCCTCCTTATCAGATCAAGACAGAAGACAGTATAGAATAGAAAGATGATTATAGTCAACGACCTCACGATACAGTTTGGCAAGCGCGTGCTCTTTGCCGACGTCAACCTTAAGTTTACCCCGGGCAACTGCTACGGCATCATCGGTGCCAACGGTGCCGGCAAGTCGACCATGCTCCGTATGATTAGCGGTGAGCTAGATCCGACACGTGGCTCTGTCACCTTCGGACCCGATGAGCGACTCTCGGTGCTGAGTCAGGATCACTTCGCCTTCGACGAGTACACCGTCATCGACACCGTCCTGATGGGGCATGACAAGCTCTGGCAGATTATGAAGGAGAAGGACGCTATCTACGCTAAGGAGGACTTTTCTGACGAAGATGGTGTCAAGGCGGCTGAGCTGGAGGAGCAGTTTGCCAACCTCGATGGGTGGAACGCTGAGAGCGAGGCGGCAGCCCTCTTGAGCGGTCTCGGCATCAAGGAGGATTTGCACTACCGCCTGATGGGCGACATTAGCGGTAAGCAGAAGGTGCGTGTGCTGCTAGCACGCTGTCTCTTTGGCAAGCCGGACAACCTGCTCCTCGATGAGCCGACCAACGACCTAGACCTAGAGACCGTCTCCTGGCTCGAGGACTACCTCTCCGAGACTGAGAGCACCGTCCTCGTGGTGAGCCACGACCGACACTTCCTCGATGCTGTGTCGACCCACACGGTGGATATAGACTTTGGCAAGGTGAGACTCTTCGCCGGCAACTACAGTTACTGGTACGAGTCTAGCCAGTTGGCACTCAGACAGCAACAGCAGCAGAATAAGAAGCTCGAGGAGAAGAAGAAAGAGCTCGAGGAGTTCATCCGTCGCTTTAGTGCCAACGTGGCAAAGAGCAAGCAGACGACCAGCCGCAAGAAGATGCTGGAGCGTCTCGACATCAACGAGATCGAGCCGTCGTCACGCCGCTACCCAGGCATCCTCTTCCAGCCTGAGCGTGAGCCTGGCAATAAGGTGCTAGAGGTCAACGATCTCTCGGCTGTGACAGACGAGGGGGAGGTACTCTTCAAGGGGTTGACCTTCAATGTGGAGCGAGACGACAAGATCGTCTTCATCAGCCACGACCCACGTGCTATGACGGCACTCTTTGAGATCATCAATGGCAACCGCAAGGCGCAGCAAGGTAGCTACGAGTGGGGACAGACGATCACGACCGCCTATCTGCCACTGGACAACAGTGCTTACTTCGACACCGATATGACCATTTTGGACTGGCTCGGACAGTTTGCCAAGGATACGAACGATGTCTACCTCAAGGGCTTCCTAGGGCGTATGCTCTTCAGCGGTGAGGAGGTGAACAAGCGCGCCTCGGTCCTCTCGGGAGGTGAGAAGATGCGCTGCATGATCAGCCGTATGATGCTCCCCCCAGGGGCTAATGTGCTGATCCTCGACACACCGACGAACCACCTGGACCTAGAGTCGATTCAGGCGTTCAACAACACGCTTATCTCCTTCAAGGGGAATGTGCTCTTCTCGAGCCACGACCACGAGTTCATCCGCACGGTGGCAAATCGTGTCATCGAGCTCACTCCAAATGGGATCATCGACCGCATCATCAACTACGACGACTACATCACCGATCCAAAGGTCGCTGAGCTACGCGAGAAGTACTACAACGCATAAAGAGACCACACGCCTATGGCTCGCATCCTCGCTATCGACTACGGCACCAAGCGCACGGGGCTGGCGGTGACCGATCCGCTACAGATCACTCCGGGGGCGCTCGACACAGTGCCCACGCATCAGCTCCTCAACTATCTGGCGGACTACCTGGGGCGTGAGGAGGTGGAGACGATCGTCCTCGGCAAGCCGACACAGATGGACGCAACGCCCTCGGCGACCTGGCAGGCGATACAAGCTTTGGCTAAAAAGTTGCAACATCTCTACCCTCAGATACGTCTGGAGTATGTGGACGAGCGCTTTACCTCTGTCTTGGCGCAGCAGACGATCCGCGAGGCGGGCATCGGCAAGCAGCGTCGCCGACAGGACAAAGGGTTGGTAGATCGTGTCAGTGCGACCATCATCTTACAAAGCTATCTGGAGAGCTTGCGTATGCTTCACTAAAACAGAGAATTAACCGATTACACTTATGGCTAAGACCTTACCTATATACCTTTACGGACAACCAGTGCTTCGCAACATGAGCGAGGATATAACGCCTGACTACCCGAACCTCTCAGAGCTGATCGAAGATATGTGGCAGACGATGTACGAGAGCGACGGCATCGGGCTGGCAGCTCCACAGATCGGGCGCAACATACGTCTTCAGGTGATCGACGCGACACCTCTGGCTGAGGAGTACCCTGAGTGTGCCAAGCTCAAGCTAGTCATGATCAATGCGCACATGCGCTCCCTGAGTGAGGAGACTTGCTCGGAGGCTGAGGGTTGTCTGAGCTTGCCTGGCATTAACGAGCGGGTCGTACGACCTAAGTCGATCGTGGTGGACTATATGAATGAGCAGTTTGAGCCACAGCACCTAGAGCTCTCGGGCTTTGCCGCTCGGGTGGTGCAGCATGAGTACGATCACCTAGATGGCAAGCTCTTTGTGGATCATATCTCGGCGATGCGTAAGCGCTTGATCAAAAAGAAGCTACAGCATATAGCCGACGGGCGGGTACGTGTCGACTATCCCGTCATGCGCAATCCGATACATTAGCCCTTATGCGCCCGCTACTACGATCACTTTCTTTGCTGCTCTGCACGCTCTGTGTGTGGAGTGCTACGCTCTGGTCGCAGATAGATACAGAGCGGGTGATGACGATCGGGCGCAATGCGATCGGCTTCAAGGACTATGTGGTCGCCATCGAGCACTTTAACCAAGTGATTGAGGTGTCGCCTACGATGGCCGATCCGTACTACTACAGAGCTTTTGCGAAGCTTATGCTGGGCGACTATGCGGGTGCCGAGCGAGACGCGACGCTCTGCCTGGAGCGCAACCCTTTCCTCTCTAGAGCCTACATGGTACGGGGGGCGGCACGGCACAATCTGCAGCACTATGCGGAGGCGGCGACAGACTATGCGCAAGCGCTCAAGATCACGCCAGACGACTTTTACCTCTCGTTCAACTTAGCGGGCTCGCTCTACGGAGCCGAGCAGTATGAGCGTGCCGACTCGGCAGCACACGCCTTGACGCAGCGTCACCCGAAGGAGGCGCGAGGCTACTTCCTCGCAGCGGAGATAGCTTTGCGACGGCAAGACACAGTCGCGGCGGAGGGACGGATAGCCGAGGGCTTGGCGATAGACTCGCTGAGCGCTGCGCCTTATCGGATGCTCTCGACGATTGCTTACCTGCGGGGAGACTACGAGGGGGCGCTACGCTATCACGACAAGAGCATAGAGCAGGAGCCAGGCCAAGCTAGCGACTACATCAATCGTGGACTGACACGCTACAAGCTGAAAGAGTACCGCGGTGCTATGGAGGACTACAATCAGGCACTCCTCCTAACGCCTCACGATGCGGTCGCTCGCCACAACCGCGCCTTGCTACGTATCGAGGTGGGCGACCTGCAGGGAGCTCGCGAAGATCTGCTAGAGGTGGTGCGTCTGCAGCCGACCAATCTGACGGCACACTTTAACTTAGCTTTGGTACAGACTCAGACGGGACAGTATCGTGAGGCGATCGAGACGCTAGACTATATATTAGGCCGTCGACCTGAGTTCCTCTCGGGTTACTATCAGCGCTCGGAGGTGAAGCGTCTGCTCGGGGATGCTGCTGGAGCCGACAGAGACTACTGGTTCGCCTACAAGCTAGAGCGTGGGCAGGTCAAAGCACCTAAGCCAACCATTGCCGACAGCACCGCTTCGAGTGTGGCTAGCGAAGAACTATACGCACTAGATCATCACGCAGAGCTACAGTCTGCGAGCAGCGACGCGACGCCCTCTTCGATTACTACGGGAGGCAATTCACTACGCGGATCGATCCAAGAACAAGCCACTTCGTCAGAGGCTTGCCCCGCTTACGAGCTGACCTACTTCGTGCAGAAGAGTCACGACAAGCTTTTGCCTCGCTCGAACTTTTCCGCAGAGCTAGAGGCGTACAATGAGCGCACGGGCTACCAGCCTCGTCTCTTGCTTGCCGTCGGCACGCAGTCGCTAGACAGTACGCAGCTCCATGTCGTGCTGGAGGATATAGCGCGCCTGCAGGCTAGTGGTGTAGAGCAGACGGCCGACTGGCACCTGCGTATGGGCATCGACAAGCTCCTGCTGCGAGACATCGGCGAGGCGGTCTCACAGTTCAACGCTTGTCTCGAGCTGGCTCCTCAGCAGCCACTCGCGCTTCTCGCACTGACCACGGCGCGCCTCATGCAGGCGGAGACGCTCACAGACGCTAAGCAGCAGACGATCATGTACGACTTGGCAATGCGTCAGCTCACTACAGCCATCGGCCATGCCCCGCAGATAGGCTATCTCTACTATAACCGTGCTCATCTGCACCAGTCGCTGGGACATAGAGACCAAGCTATCGCAGACTACACCAAGGCGATCGAGCTACTGCCCCAAGCTGGCGAAGCTTACTACAATCGTGCTCTGCTCCTGGAGCAGCAGGGACAGCATGAGCAGGCGATAGATGACCTGAGCCGTGCAGGTGAGCTGGGCATCTATCAGGCTTATTCTCTCATCCACACTATCCAGACACGCTGATGATATCCGTTCAAGACCTTACGGTAGACTTTGGTAAGCAACTCCTCTTTGACTCGATCAACTTTGTCATCAGCAAAGGCGAGCGAGTCGCACTCGTTGGGCACAACGGGGCGGGTAAGTCAACCTTGATGAAGATCCTCGTCGGCATCGAGCAACCGACGAGCGGTGTCGTCAGCCGTCCCCGAGACCTCTCCATAGGGTACCTACCACAGGTCAAAGAGCTTGTCGACCACACCACGCTGCGTGCGGAGGTTGAGGAGGTCTTTAAGGATGTGCAGTCGCTCAATGATCAGTACGACCGTCTGAGCGAAGAGCTAGCGACACGCACCGACTACGACTCGCCCGAGTATCTAGAGCTGATCGAGCGTCACGGACATCTCACCGACCTGATACAGATGCATCACCCGTCGCAGTACCTTGCCGAGATGGAGCGGACGCTCCTCGGACTAGGCTTCGAGCGGAGCGACTTCGACCGGCCGACGCGTGAGTTCTCCGGCGGGTGGCGTATGCGTATTGAGCTGGCGAAAGTGCTGCTGAGCAATCCCGATCTGCTCCTCCTCGATGAGCCAACGAACCACCTAGACATCGAGTCCATCGACTGGCTCGAGCACTTCCTCATCGCCCGTGGGGTCACGCTCCTGCTTGTCTCGCACGACCGCACCTTCCTCGACAACGTCACCAACCGCACCATCGAGATCGAGCTGGGACGCATCTACGACTACAAGACCTCTTATAGCCACTACGTCACGCTACGTGAGGAGCGTCTGGAGCAGCAGAAGCGAGCTTACGAGAATCAGCAGAAGAAGATCCAAGACATCGAGTCCTTCGTCGAGCGTTTTCGCTACAAGCCGACGAAGAGCGCACAGGTGCAGAGCCGCATCAAGCAGCTAGACAAGATCGAGGAGATCGAGCTCGACGAGATAGACACACGGCACATCAACTTCACCTTCCCGATGGCGGGGCGCAGTGGCGACTACCCAGTCATCATCGAGGAGCTGGACAAGAGCTACGGCTCCCTCTCGGTGCTACGAGGCGTCTCGATGACCATCAAGCGTGGTGAAAAGGTCGCCTTCGTCGGGAAGAACGGCTCCGGCAAGTCAACCCTCATGCGCTGCATCATGGGACAAGAGGAGTACACCGGCAAGCTCCAGATAGGGCATGGCGTAGAGGTCGCTTACTTCTCTCAGAATAGGGCGCAGGAGCTACCTGCCAACCAGACCATCCGAGACGCTATCGACAGCTTGGCGCGTGGCGATATGAGACTACATATCAATGATATGCTGGGTGCCTTCCTCTTTGGCGGGGAGGTAGCCGACAAGCCGATCAGCGTACTCAGTGGTGGCGAGCGCGCTCGTGTCGCTATCATGCAGATGCTCCTAGAGCCGGCCAACCTGCTCATCCTCGATGAGCCGACCAACCATCTGGACATCCGAACCAAAGAGATCCTCAAGCGAGCCATCGCAGCCTTCCCTGGGACGGTCATCGTCGTCTCGCACGACCGTTACTTCCTCTCGGGGCTAGTAGACCGCATCTTCTCCTTTAGCCATGGAGCCGTACGCGAGTGTATGGACGGCCTCGACGGCTATCTAGCCACCCTCCACGAAGAGCTCAACCAACAGCCCTCAACCAACAGCCAACAGCCAACGGCCAACAGCCAACAGCTAACAGCTAACAGCCAACAGCCAAAGGCTAATCGCCAGCCCCAGCTCGACTACCAGCAGCAGAAAGAGCAGCAGAAGCGCTTGCGCACCCTACGCCGCACTGCCGAGAGTCTCGGTGAGCAGCTAGAGCAACTCAAGAAAAGCCTTGCTGAGCTAGAGCTGCAGATAGCTACGGCAGCCACCCCGCAGCTCATCGATCAGTACACCCAGGTCAACAAAGAGATCCAAGAGATCACTCCTCAGTGGGAGGAAGCCGAGTTTGCGCTCATGGAGTACGAGGAGGAGATCCAACAGTAGTAATTAGCCAGCCAATCCGTGAGACAGTTCCTCAAGCTCTTCGGCAAGTATATCCGCCCCTACCGTCACTACGTGACAGGAGGCATCATCGCCAACATACTCTCGGCGCTGCTCAACCTGCTCGCCTTCTCGCTTATCATGCCGATCCTGCGCATCCTCTTTGGCATGGATCAGACCACACCCGTCTACCATGCGCTCGACGGCATCAATTGGTTACGGCCCTCGGAGTGGAGCGTGGCGATAGACTATATCGTGGGCAACTTCAACTACTACGTCTACCAGCTCATCCAGCAGTACGGCCCCGCTCGCACGCTACTCCTCCTCTGCATCTACCTCGTCGTCATGACACTCATCAAGGTTGGCGTCACCTATGGTGGCATCTATATGCTCGTGCCGATCCGTACAGGCGTGGTCAAAGATCTGCGCAATGAGTTCAATGCCAAGCTCCTCCGGCTGCCTATCTCATTGATCAGCGAAGAGCGCAAAGGTGACCTCCTCGCCCGCTTCTCGGGAGATGTTGCCGAGATCGAGTACTCCATTATCAACCTCCTAGAGAGTCTCATCAAGAACCCCATCCTCATCATCATCTACCTCGTGGCGCTCTTTGCGATCAGCTGGGAGCTCACCCTCTTCGTCCTCATCGTCCTGCCGATAGCCGGTTACGTCATGGGAGCCGTGGGCAAGAGACTCAAGCGAGACAGCCTCGAGGGGCAGACGCAGTGGGGACGGCTCATGAGCATGGTCGAGGAGACCCTCTCGGGGCTGCGCATCATCAAGGCGTTCAATGCGGAGCGGCAGATCTCTGACCGCTTTACTAAAGCCAACGAACAGTATCGACGCACCATCTCGCAGGTCTATGCCAGGCAAGGCTTAGCGCACCCCATGAGCGAGTTTCTCGGCACTACTGCCATTGCGATCATCCTCTGGTACGGCGGTAACTTGATCTTTGCAGGTGATAGCTCCATCACGGCCGATGCTTTCATCTACTACCTCGTAGTCTTCTACAGCATCATCAACCCCGCCAAAGAGCTAAGCCGTGCCTCCTACTCGATCCAAAAGGGGCTAGCCTCGATGACTCGCATACAAACCATCCTCGACTACCCCGAGCGCATCACAGATCCCGCGGAGCCACTGCCCGTTACCTTTGAGCGGAGTATCTCTTACGAAGATGTCTCCTTCCGCTACGAAGAGCCGTGGGTACTGCACAACCTGTCGCTCACCATACCCAAAGGGCAGATGGTCGCGCTCGTGGGAGCTTCGGGAGCCGGCAAGAGTACGCTCGTAGACCTGCTGCCCCGCTTCTACGACGTCACCTCTGGGCGCATCACCATCGATGGCACTGACATACGGCAGGTACGGGCGAGCGAACTAAGAGAGCTCATAGGCTATGTCAATCAGACTCCGATCCTCTTCAACGATACGATACGCAACAACATCACCTTCGGCATGGAGCGCCCCGTCAGCGACGAGGAGGTGCGCACTGCTGCCGAGGCGGCCAATGCGACGGAGTTCATCGACCAGCTCCCCGAGGGGCTCGAGTACAACATCGGTGACGGCGGCAGCAAGCTCAGCGGAGGGCAGCGTCAGCGCCTCAGCATAGCACGAGCTCTGCTCAAGGACTCGCCCATCCTCATTCTCGATGAGGCGACCTCAGCACTCGACAATGTCTCCGAGCAACTAGTCCAGGAGGCTATCCAGCGTCTTGTCAGCGACCGCACCACCATCGTCATCGCCCACCGCCTCTCCACGATCATGCACGCCGACCTCATCTGCGTCATGCAGGAGGGGCAGATCGTCGAGCAGGGCACTCACGCAGAGCTGCTCGAGCGCGGCGGACTCTACGCCCAGCTCTACCAGATACAGTTCAAGGAGTAACGATCAGTTTAGGTGCGAAAGACACCGACAAGTCACCAGAGAGAATCGAAGCGTTACGACCTCTCACAAGAATAGTCACGTAGAGACTTTTGCAACCAGTCTCACGTAGAGAATCTCAAATCTCCACGTGGCTGTTTATTCTCCACGTAGGCGCGCAAAAAAAAATCTTCGGAAGTTTCATTTGACTCCTCCGAAGTTTTATTTCTTCCCTACGAGGGAAACGCAATTTGATCGGACAGTGTAGCGATTAGCGTGTCTCTACTCTTTGTGAGCCGCCTGCAGTAACTCTTCAGAGGTGACTCCATTTTTGAGTGCCTTACGCAGGGCTGTAGGCGAGTAGCCGTAGTTTTGGGAGCAGTAGCGTGAGAAGCTCGATGGCGAGCCAAAAGATAGTCTAGCAGCAATCTCTCCGATGGTCAGATCATAGTCCTGGATGAGGAATAGGATCTGCTTATTGCTCTGCGTGCGGATCCACTGCTCAGGGGACTCCCCAAACTCCTCCCTAAACTGCTTGTAAAATGTCGATGTAGCCATATAGACTCGCTCCGCAAGGTCAGCGACTCGAATATTGCACGTGAAGGCGTTGATCACATCATTGTGAAACTTCGACACCCCTAGCACGGGAGAAAAGAAAGCAGCCAGCTCCTCACGGCTATAGTAGGCCCGTAGATTCCAAAAGAGCTCCTTGACCTTGAGTTCATGCAAATAGGCACAAAGGGCCTTGTCTTCAAGGTAGACCTTCAGTGTAGCGAGCATAGAGGGTATAGCTCCCCGCACCTCTAGAGGATCAGGATTGTATGTGACCGTCTCCTTGAGCTCCTTGAGCTGCTGCAGAGTGATCTTGTCACAGAGGAAGTCTATAATGTCAAAGTAAGCACTCAGCAACATACAGTCACGACTCAAGGCTGCATGTACAGAGGAGCCGCGAGAGATAAACTTCATTTGCCCCACATGTAGCTCACACAGATCGTCTCCACTAGCTAGACGCGCGGAGCCTTGTATGCAGAAGAGGACAGAGTGGTACTCAGTCTCACCTTGATATAGTTGTAGCTCAGAGCCATCGACCAGTATCCAGCCAGTATTGGCTTGAGTGGCATAGTGATGGCAAGAGAGATGTTCAGGCGGATCGAATAGAGCCATAAGAATCTTCTTAAGGTTAATGAATCAGAAGGAACTTGCCAGCTAGCCGTCTCTCGAAGGATTATCATAAATCCAGCGACTTAAGATAGCTCCACGTATCTAGCTACAAGCCCTCGCACGTGACCCCTCCGTCAAGGGGGTGTTTACTCAGAAGGGGCCTCACTCGCTCGGGAGAAAAAAGTCCTAAGAAAGTACATCGGCACTCCCTTCCTAATTCAAAAGTAGTAAAAACTTCTGTAACTACAAAATAAAGATCGCTGGGCTGACGTATTACAATCGCTCTATCAGGAGCTACAGACAAGGGCAATCGAGGCATAGATGAGCGCATTATAATAATGTGTCCCCCCTAGCTGGGAAAAATCGGCGCCGACTCGCTACAATTATTTAGAACAGGTTACATATCGATACGGGGCTGTGTCGGGGAAAAGTGATTTCCACGTGGATATTTCGAAATCTCCACGTGGAGA
>OLQN01000657.1_pt1 | contig 29027 bp, 31 predicted proteins | sample 1673181 | NCBI WGS metagenome assembly OLQN01 (sample SAMEA3136763, study PRJEB25190) | human gut metagenome | biome: human gut; feature: human-associated habitat; material: faeces | place: Austria | collected 2013
TGCAAATTAGTTCTGGTTCAAGACAGATGTTTTAAGAGCGTTGGTAATTAGAAAGCAAAAAGCCTGCTAGAAAGCAGGCTTTTTTGAATTTGGCTCCTCTGACTGGACTCGAACTTCATCTACATCTCCTGTTATTACTGCCTTTGTTAAATATAGCCATATTTTTACCAACATATTTACCATCATTATTGTATTCTTGTGGTAAAAATGTCAATTAAAAACAATTGGTTGTTGTCATAATCATCTGACTATACGTATCTAAATTTGCTTTCATTATCAACATGATGTTGTCGTTGTTTTTGTTAAAATAAATGATGAAAAACAATTGGTTATTTTTTATTAAATAAATCACGTTTAGTCAAGGTGAAAGCACTGACCTCCAAGGTCACTTACTGTGCTCACACCATTTTGAAAACCCGCTCCTCTTTTCCACTTTCTCTATCATGTTGAATGGGCTAACGTTTAGGAAACACAAAAGCAATCGGTAGAACAATGACTACACAAAAGGAAATGGAAGAAATCAGGGCAGCGTTATCTTGGTTTGATGTACGCCGATATGATGGCCTTAAAGACCTCACCTTAGAACAAATCTATGCAGAGCTTGAAAGACGGATGTTGGCTTACAAAACAAGACAACAATGGGAAACAGCAGGCAAAGAAAATCAAATGCAAGCGATATACCATGATGCCACAATCCGATGTGGTGATGTGATACTTAAATCAGACTGGATTTCAGACAATCACAGACTGTCGCATAGCTATGCTGTAAGACCAATGACCAGAGTTCAATTGTTCAACTATGGGCGGGCTATGTATCGGCTGGAAACTTCAGAGCAAACAGACCCTGTTGCAGTGAGTTCCGACTACATCTCTGAGTATCTGAAACAAGGAGGCATGAACCCTGCTAACAAGATGCTGATTGAAATTGACTTGGAAGAAGCCAGCAGTGACGATCTCGCAGAACATCTGAAAGTACTGATTGCTCTATGGCAAAAGCACCTGAAAACGCCTAAACCCCCGAAACGAAAATTTAGGTTTGGTCATAAGACCTTTGAAAGAATACTTGATTACAAAGTCATCCCTTTGATGGATTTGATCTCATGGGAACAGCTCTACAACGAAGGTAAGAACATACCTTTCACCATTTTAGCTGACATCCTGCATGGTAATAATGGGGCCAGAAGTAGTGAGAACATCAAAGATACTGATTATGATTACGCGAAAAGTTATCTTGATAACGATGAGTACTTCAAGGTTTTAAATGATTTTTACATTAAAAACAATATGTTGAAGGATTGGGATATCGTTGATGTGATAACACTTAACGATAAATCCTCGGATAAAAACAAAAAGTAAACACAAGGGATGTTCACAACCTGCGAACGTCCCTATAAAGAGTATCCCTCCAAAATTTCCGCGAAACTCACGGTTGGTGAACATCCCTAGTTTAGAACCAGCCAAAATCCTAGAATTATCTCCATCGAACAACATACTAAAAAACGAAATATCCAAGATATTACGTAAAAAAACAGGAGATAAATATGGTTCAAAACAAAACAGATAAACATCCGAAACTGATTCGTTTACCGGAAGTAAAAAGAAGAACAGGGTTTGGTAAAACGTGGATATATACCTTAATAAGAGCGGGTAAATTTCCTAAGCAAGTAAAAACCGGATTGCGCTCTATAGCATTTATTGAAAGTGAGATTGATGAATGGATTTACAAAATCATTTCTGATTCTCGCAATCATATCTAAAAAAGTTTATTAAATAATGAGAGGTTAAGATGAAAAGTAAAAACGTACTGCCTTGTGTGGTGACTGTTACGAATGATGAGACAGAAGTATTTATGGAAATGGCAATAAATAACTTTAGAAAACATCTTCAGGTCATGATTGATTGTATGGGAAATGATTATGAGCGTCATTTTAAAGACCGACTTTATATTGAAGAAGTGATTGGAAAAGTGATCGAACGAACAAAACAAGAGTTTGCTGAATCAATGAAAGATAATAAAGGGAAAGAATATTATCTGTTCTTGGATGAGGTGAGAAGGAATCTGAGAGTTATTTATTCTGCGTATCGTACTAACTATTAATGAGAGGGGGAAATATGAACGAAAAATGTTTAGGCTGGAATGAAATACCCGTTAAAATATCCGCAAGTAATGCTGAGACAGCAAACTTTGCTACTGATGTTGTAAATGTCTACAATGAGTTTATACATTACTTATATTACAATCTAAGGGAGGATGCTTTTCTGAAAAAAATGAAGGATGGATTTTACAGGGAGATATTCATAATGGATATTATTAATCTCACGTTACAGGAATGGTTTGAAAGTCCTGAAGAGATAAAGATTAAACACATATCAGTCCCGGAGGTTAAAACTATACTAAGTAGCTATCATGAGTTTTTGATTAAATGTTTTAGTGGGGATGGTTACGTTCTTTATTACAAAAGAATAGAAATCAGCGCAAATAAACAGCGTGTAATATAAATCAAGAGGTAGAGAAATGAGTGAAAAACTGATAAAAGAATCAAGAAAAGTATTCCTGCACCTTGCTGAGTTATTTTATGAAATGAGAATAAATACGCTTAAGGAAGTCCGACCCGATGAAGCAGAGATGTTAATGGCAGATGATACCTTCATGGAAGGTATTTATAAAGAGTGCATTAAAAATGCAAGTGCTACTTTTAAAAAAGCAGCCAGAGCTGAGTATTATGAGCAAGGGCATTCAGTAAAAATGGTTGATAAGGAGGTGGTATTGATAACACTGCGTGTTAATCATAAAAGAAGATGAGCATATAAGTTTCAAAAATATAGTCCTGTTTAGCCCCACATATGGGGCTGGAAATAATAAACCAATAAATATCATTTTAAAATGAGGAATCATTATGTCTAAAAATATTGAAATTAAAAATACATCTACTGAGCTGTTCTATGATCTGGCAAAGCGTTCTTTCGAAGCAAGCTGGAAAACAATGCAAGATATGTGTAGTGACAGCATTTCGCACCTTGTTGATGACGCTGATTTTATGAGCGCATTTATACGACTCACGATTAATCATATTTGTCATAACTTTGAGAAGTTTACTACACAAGAAGGAAATCAAGGAAACCTTACAGAGGTCAACTTTGAAGAGATTGCAGAACGACTTGTACGTAATGCTTGGGTGTTTTGTTAATACTGACTGTTTTTTATTAAATATTAAAAATCAAAAAAGAGGATATAGATGAAGAAAGATAATTTGAGTAAAAAAGATGAAACAATGATATTCGCCATTTCAGCAACGCTAATGTTGTATGTGGACAGGATATACAGCATGGCAAGCGTAAACAAAGATGATGCAATGATTTATGTAAATGATGAAGATGTTGTTGAGTTTGCACTACGAATCCACATGAAGGAAGTATTAACTGAGTTTGAGTATTACAGGGCTGCTTATGGTACAGGAAAGGAAAAGTATGAATATATAAATATAACAGAGCTATTAAAAAGGGTGATGTTTTTTCATGATTTATATGTCAAGGATATGTTGATAAGAAATATAGAGTCGGGACGATCTTTTGATGATTATAGTGTGTTGGACTGGGATGTGGACATAAATAGATAATATCAGTAATGTTATTCAGAGGGATACATGAGTATATCTAAAATGTGTTACCGGGATGGATTCCGGTAATACGTACTCTGACTATGTGAGGTGAAACTAGTTTCTGATGAAGTGACCTATTAGCGAATAAGCAAGTGAATTTTCGGAACACACTTAAAAGTTAATAGCCAGTTGATAAATTTTTTTTAATATTAAAAACCACTTACATCGAAATTTTTGAAACCTATTTTCGATTTTTAACTTAATTGACATATTAATGAACAATGTTATATGTAAATAATAAAGTCTGATAAAAAATAAATGAGGTTCATATAAAAAAGACTTACTCTTTTTAGTAGAAGACTGAAGGGCGCTTATGAGAGGTTTTCAATTAGTAACTATATAAGAAAGGAGGTTTCAATGAAAAAAAGAACAGTAAGATTCTTGTCATCACTCAAAGATAATAAATTATATCGATACTTTGATGAACACTTTAACGTTATTACATGCATTAGTGTCATATTTGTCATTGTATGGAACATCTACTTTTATGCTTAAAACCTCCCTTGAGGGAGGTAGACTATTATTTAATAGTGTTATACTGAACATCACTGACTGGGTTTTTACTCTTGGAATAATCTACTACAGAAATACCAACCAGAATAAAGTAAATGACTCCAGCAACAATAAGAAAGAAAAGTAGTGGTTTTTTGAGAGCATCATTTTCACCTTTTCTGTTCGGGTGCTTTTTGTTCCAACCCCATAGGATTAAATTTACTACTACGAAAAACAGAAAAAAAATTGCAGATTTTGGGTGATTTGAATAGATTATATCGAATAGGTCAGTCATATCTTTCTCATATTCGTATCGTAAGAATTAAAGTGAAGAGCATAGCCGACAATATTACATTGGCGGCTTTTAATAAAAAATGTAATGAGATTAAATCTGGAAATCTTCCAGTGTTTTACCTGCTTCAATAGCAGCCACTATTGCTTTCGGAGTACGGCCCTGACCAGTCCAAGTCTGCTCATTACCGTTATCATCTGTATATTTATATTTAGCAGGGCGTGGAGTGCGTGTCGATTTGGTTTTAGGCTTAGTGGAACCTACCGCTGAAAGTAGCTCCGCAGGATCGATACCATCTTCTAACAGTTTCTGGCGGAAGGCTTCAAGCTTAGCCTGACGTTGTTCTTGTTCCTTGAGTATTGCATGTTCTTCCTCACGGCGCTCATCCACGATAACAGAGAGTTTTTCCAGCATCTCTTCCAGCGTTTCCAGATCAGTTTCACGAGCCTGTGCGCGAAGTGTACGAATATTGTTCAGTACCTTTAATGCTTCACTCATACTATGCCATCCTGTGTTTAAAATGGGAGATTGAAATGGTGTGCAGTATTGTCTGCTGATCGATTTAAAACACACCAACATATTAATAATATAGTAAATATTAGCATTAGAGCAATCTATTAGAACCATTTCAAACGAAAAGCGGAGGATCGATTTATAGGGCCATTTTTCGTTGTAGTTGACTTGATGGTTCGAACTCTGACGAAATGTTAGAAAGTTGCTCAAGACTTTGCTCAACAGAACGCTGGAACTCAAGAGCCGCTTCTGTGCGCTGTTTTATGACCAGAGCGACGAGTTCATCAGGGCTTTTCTCAAGTAATGACTTTCGGTAGATAATGGACTCTTGTACTTTTTCAAGCTTTCTTGATGCAAGGGCTGATGCGTGACTTACAGGGTTGAGTTCTTCAATAAATTTTTCGAGTAGTGACTTTTTCTTCCTGTCTAATCTCAGAAGTTCGGTATGTGCCGATTTAAATTTCTTGGCTTCACTCAACGGTGAACCATCGGTTCTTATCCTGCGATATTCCTCTCTGTATTCAGACATCGTTGGATATTTTTTTAATGCTTTAATGGTGTTCATGTACTGAATTAAATCATCATTGTCTAATTTTACTTTCCTCATATATACCTCGTAAATAAAATAGTGGATATATCTATATTACGAGATATAGTGTAAGTGTCAAATATAACCGGTAAATAAGAATGATAATATTCAGATGAAAACTATATTCTTTCTTCTTGATCAACATCTTCAGAATAATCAATAAAAATGCCATCTTCTGAAACAGAGATGAGATTTATCTCATCGGAGAAAGTGTTTTTCATGGCTGGATATTTAAAAAATTATATTATTTTGTTTTTCATTATTTTTTCGACTTCTTTTTTTTGTGATGTAGATAAATTCCTTTTAATCTCTTTCATTTTGTTTTTAAAATTAAGATTATCTCTTTCATCATGCAAGGACTTCATTTTAATATATGCTTCGTCACTGAAAGGATTAAAATCATCATCTGTTTTTTCATCTGAGCAAGGAAAAAGGAAACTTCTGTTAAGATAATCGCGCCTAAGCTCATCGTAAACTTTACCACCATCAATAATTGTTTCATTTTCCTGTGCTTTTTTTATATAGTCTTTCATGTTATATTCTCTAATTTTAGTTAATCGGGTATATATTATATATTAATATATAAGGGATAAGTGTCAAATTTAATGGAGAGGCATGGATTTAATTATCTATTTTTCTTGTCATGTCTCTATAATTTAGCCTTGCTGAATAACCTCGTTCAATAAACTGTGTTTTATCGTAGCTATAAAGATAATCTGCATCGATTCTTCCACAAGACTTACAAAAAGAGTATTCCCATCTCAAGTTGCATTTCTTAGAAACAGAAAACCTCTCTGTCATTTCTCTACCACATGAACATTGCATGTTATTTCCTCCACTAGAATTATTTCGACGTGTATATCAGATATATTATTTGCGATAATTACCGAATTCATTAAATTAACATTCTGATTTCAGCCGTTTTGCATTTCCATTTTCAATTCGTTTATAACAATCAGCTACTGCCTCGGCAGCCCATTTTCTTTCTTCAATAGAGAATGAGTGCTTATTTATTTTTTCTTCTTTTAAATCAGTGTTGTTTTTTTTGCATGAACATTGCATATTATACCTCTCTTAATTGTTCTTATAGCTTTCAAAAATTAGTGTTCCAGAAAGATCATAAAGTTCAACCTTGCCGACTTTACCTTCATCATTTTTAATGGACATTCGTATTATTCTGGAGTCATGATATTTTTCTAACAAATCAGGTTTATTGGCTAGGTATTTTGCTATTACAGCACGGCTTTTTATATAGTCATAGCTTGAACATATTGTTCTTTTGAACTCTAAATCAGTGAGGCCACTTTCCATGATCTTTTTGGCAATGAGTGATTTCAATGGACGCTCAAATTCCTCACGCTCTTTACGCCTTTGTTCCTCTTCTTGTTTACGTCTCAGTTGGTTGAGGAAGTAAAGTTTATCTCTTTCTAATTGTAGTTGGCTTTCTTTATCTTGAATGATGTTGTTGACTACTGATGATGGAATGACTTGAATATTGTTAGGCCAATATCGGTACGGATTATGCTTCTGAATATTTTCAACTGTTAAACGTATTCTATCTACATCGATATTTTTATCAAAAGAGACGATTCTTTTATTACCATCTTTTGAAATTATTTTTGCTGTGTTCTCAAGTTTCTCATTACCTTGTAAGTTAAATGAATTTACAACAGTATTATGTTCTTCATGATAAAAGGACTGTTTTTTACTATCAATATAACATTCAAGAAAAGAATAGAGTTTGAACTCTTCAATGCCAAATGTTTCCTCAAGCATCGTCATATGTTCTGCTAAGACATTCAGAATGTCGTTTTTTGATAGTTTTTCATGAAGTTTTATTTCAAGTGAACCGGGTAGTTTTTTCATTTTCATTCCTTGTTATTATTTAGGAAACAGCTTTTAAGTGGTTAGTGATATTAACTAAATCTTGTCTATTTGCTTCATTTTCTTTTGTTCGTTTATATACCTTGCGGGGTTTATCTATCTTGATACTGTTTTTAGCATTAGTAACTGCATTGTTCTTTTTCTTCTTGCTAAAAATAAAAGCATCTGTATAAACATTTTGAATTACTGTTTCGAGGGCTAATCCTCGTCTTTCCTGTTGAGAAAGATTTTGATAACCATCAGGGTATTGTTCAATCTCAGCCTGAACATTTCTTGCATTGCTTAAATGCTCTTTACGCTTTTCATCAAGTTGATGACTCATACCTTTGGCAAAGATGTTTGAGTTAATATAAAGATGTCCATGATGATCAACGAGAATGCCTTTCTGTTTTAGTTTTTTGAATATGGTTGACATATTACTAGATGCGATGTTCAACGCTTTACAGAGTGATGCCTGAGAAAGGTTAATAAGGTTTCCAAACTCCATGTATTCCAAGATGTAAGTTAATACACGGAATTCATTCTTAGATATGTCCAGATCAGAAAAAACACGAAAGTTAGATGTGAAAGCAAAAACATAAGGCTGTGCAAATGAGATCGCTTTATCTTCTTCTGTTGCAATAACGGTGGTTGATTTTATATCTTTGTTTTGTAGCAAGTGTCTTGCGATATCAATCTTTTGCTCTGTGGTTAATGTTTCAAATAAGCGAAGTAGTTCAGTGTCATTAGTATTCATATTATTCTCTCTTATAGTTCTTATTATGCCTATTTAATACTATGCAGAAAAATGAAAGTCAATAGTTAAACTATAAATAAAATAGAACTTTTATTATTATGATGTTGCTATATGTTAAAAAAACTATGTTTAAACATAGATTCCGCTATGTTTAAACATAGGAGGGTTCTATGTTTAAACATAGGTGTCTGCTATGTTTAAACATAGGAAAAAAAGGTGTGAAGCCCCGATTTTATTGGGCTGGGAGAGTGCTTATAATTAAATAATTAGTAAGAAGTTAAGAGAGTCCAGTTTTCCTTTTATCTTATGTGCAGAGCGTTTTACGTAAAAACATATGGTTTTCTTGGGGTGTATTTTCAGCGAAGTGATTGTTTTTTACAATCACGAAGCGCTGCTTTCTGTTGCTAAATTGATAATCATAGTTTTGTTGTAAAGAATGGAATTTACTTTTAACTGTATTAGCGGCTACTGCCGCAATTCTTTATGGATAAATCTATCATTAACAGGGATGAACCCTGTTTCAGCAATGTGATTGTTTCTGACAATCACTCAGTGCTGCTATTGAGGATATAGTTTTACTATGTGTTTAAGAGCAAATGCTATAGCCTCGATGGATTTATCATTAATATAGAAAAAGGGCGAAGCCATGAGAGGAGGCTCATAATAAAAGATCTGTTTTCAATATGATGTCTTAATTAAGTTTAAGGTAAAGCTAGTATATAAAATGTCTTAAAAATGAAATCGTACATGAAGTGGTAAAATTAATTGTACTAATCTTACATTAGCGGCTACTGCCGCAATTCTTTATGGATAAATCCATCGTTAACAGGGGTGAACCCTGTTTCAGCAGTGTGATTGTCTTGAGCAATCACTAAGTGCTGCTTCTATGAATATAGTTTTCCTATGCGTTTAAGAGCAAATACTATATCTTTTAGTGCTAATGCTGTTATGAAATATAGGATCGAAAATATTTAATCATGAATAAAAGAATAGATGTTGATCCTTTTGGCTTTACCCTAAAACATAGCAAGGACCATTGTTAAATCGTTAAATATATTTTACAGAGTTAGGGCGTAGCCGTGCGTCAGCACATGAGCTTTAGCTCATAAGAGATATATCTTTTCAAAAGAATAAGAAAAAACAGGTAAAACGTTTATTAAATGAGTTAAATTTGATTTTTACCGATTCGATATGGTATTAAATAATAAAAAAGAAGGAAAATAAAGAATGAACAACATTAAGATTATTACGCTCTTTCATACAAATAAAAAAATACCATTTATGACTTGTATTGTTAAAGATGTTGAAGAGAATGAACAAGTAATAAAACTCACTTTGCAAAATGGTGATAATATTCATGTCAAAGATTATGACTATTTCTTCTTATCAGAATCAGCACATGAGTGTGATCAGGAACGAATGATTAATACATATAGAAGATTGATTTCTGAACTGAGCCAAGTTAGCGAAGAAACAATAGAGTCCTTAGTTCCGAAGATATCGAATAATATGAAAACCAATTTCCCGGCAAGCGGTGTGAGTGCTTTGGAAGATGATTGAAAAATCTGAATGGTAGCAACCATTCCATATGAAACAGCATATTAAAACATGCATTGCATACAGGTTTTTGCAACACCATATCTGAAGATAGCTACATTACCTGAGATCTAACAATCCCTGTCTGCGTAATGGTCGACAGGGTATTATCTGTTCCGACCTATACCTTTCTATCTCCATCCATGTGCAAACAGCTACTGACATGGCTCTTCGTGTACATTACACCTCTTATTGATCGATATAAAAGATCAATAAACTGCATTTGATAGATTTCAACTATCAAATTAGCGTCAATTGATCGGTGTTTTAATTGTTTATATCGATCGATTATAGATATATGATAGTTTTAATCTATCAAATGATTTGAATTCGATCGATACAAACGATATGACGAACAGAAAAATAAATTGAATCCTATCAATTGATTAATGCTTTTTTACAGCCCAGAGAGACCAACCTATGGGTAGGGCTGTCTTTGACATAAAGTTTCCACACATTGGGGATAGATATGAAATTACGGATAGTGATGCCACTGGTGCTGTCTGCTGCCGCACTGACAGGATGCCAGCAACTCAACGATGGCGTGAATACAGTTAATGGAGCAATCAATTCTTCGTTGTCATCAGTAAACAAAGCACTGGGGGGAACTGCCACACCTCAAAGCATTGGCCCGGTATCATCTGTTTCTGGTCTTGGTGCTGTTTGCAAAGACTATGAAGAAAATGCAATGGCAGCAGAAAAGAAATGGACTGGCAAAAGGATCTCTATCACCAATGCCACTGTTCTCGAGGTTACGAAGGGCAGAAGTGCCAGCGATATGATGACGGGAATGCCTAAGTCAGCCCCTAACTATTACCTTTTATTTAAAACCTCTGATACCAGCTACTGCGGCGGGATGGTCTGGCTGGATTACTACTCTGGTATTGATGATGCCGTTCTTACTTACAAGAAAGGCCAGAAAGTCAGCGTTACCGGAACGATAAACAATTTCGAAGTCCGTGGGTTCGCTACCGTCAACAACGCCGATATGCCAGTTCGTCTTGTTGTTCTGAGAAACGGCACAATCAACCATTAACTCTGGGATAACACTATGCGTAAATTTTTACTCGTGGCGGGTCTTGCTGCTCTTGTATCGGGATGCGGTGAAAAAGGCGATTTTGAAAAAGCGATCAACGCAAAAATATCACAATCAAAGCTGTGCTACTCCCTGCAGGACAACGATATTGTATTCAATAAAGGTTTTCCAATTAAGGTTAACCGTGGCTACCGTTCTGCCGGATACAGTGCCAGTGATGAAATCCTTAAAGGACTTGTTGAACAAGGGCTGCTCACTGTTTCACAACAGGCAAATGGGTTTAGCAGTGTTGATGTTCTGGAAGTAACTGACAAGGGCCAAGAGGTTGAGTTTTGGAACCGTGAGAATGGTGCCTGCGTCGGTCACCGGGTAGTTGATGAAGTGAAGGAATGGACTGAACCGGGAAACGGTAATCAGAAAATTGTTCGCGTGTCTTATACATGGAAGTTGGCGGATGTTCCTGCATGGGTGGACAAAAAAGCGTTCTCCAGCGTCAAGGGTATGAATGAACCTGAAGAGAGCATGATTAATCTTGTTAAAACCAGCAATGGCTGGAAAGCTATCTAAGGGGCTATCATGGAAAACAAAACTATTCAGTGTCCTTTTTGCCTAAAAGAAAGTCAGAGAGGCGTCCATGTCTGCACCGGCTGCATGGCGACGGTTCTGTATGGAACCTTCCCCGGCTGGTATGCTTTCGTGGTTATATTATTGACCTTCGGCCTGTCTATACTGATCGGAATGTCTACAGGTATGGCGGGAGCTACTATCAGCCTACCAATAATTGCGGCTGTTGGGTTTATAGCTGGTAAGGCGATATTCTCTGATAATGTTGTGTTTAGAAGAAGGATGTAATCAGACTTAATACAGGAAACCATACCATTGACTTATCTAGGTATGGTTTTTTTGTATGTAAAAAGTTGAAACTGATACAACAAACAATTACAGACAGACTGATCTGTGCCATAAGTGGACAATGCTAACATCTTGAAATGCTAATCTGTTAGCCTCACTTCATTTGAACATTCAGATACTTTGAATCAAACCAAATCTGAACAACAGATTAGAAAGCTCCCCTACAGGGATATTTAGCTGGCGAGAAATCACCGGTAAGGTTATACCATCATCAGCTAGGGCGTCGAGTAATGAGTCAATGATCATAGATCTTTCTCGCTCCATTACTTGATCCTCTCTCAATCTAAACCCACGTGCAGAAGCTTCTCTTACAAGATTATTATATTGCCAAGTAGTTAATGCTCCCGCTTGCCTCATACGGTAAATAAGAGCAAAGGTAGATACTTTCCAGTTATGACGAAGTTGAAGCACGGCATCTAAAGATGGATTGCGCATTTTTGCAGCTAGAATATTCTCTTTTGGCATTAAAAACGCTGAAGCAAATTCATTAGCCTCAATTTCAATATCCTTGCCTTGAGGTGTTCCATGTTTATGCAGAACCAAATGCCCCAGTTCATGAGCTGCATCAAATCTACTTCGTTCAGCAGTTTTTTGGTTGTTCAGAAATACATATGCCTTTCCTGCTTTCCAAAACGAATAAGCATCAACTTCCGCTGTATTTTCTGATAATGAAAATACTTTAATCCCATTCATTTCTAACAAATGAACCATGTTAAAAATGCTTTTACTGCCAAGTTTCCAGTAATCACGAAGTGCTCGTGCAGCTGATTCAGGTGTTTCGCCTCTTAAATCAATTAGGTTGAGTTCTGGTAATTTAAAATACTGTTCAAAATAGTCACTAACAATCAATCCGAGTTGACCTGCACCAATTGCTGCACCTTCCTGTGCAGATGTCATTTTCTTCAGAGAACGAAAAGATACTGTAGAAGGATCAATTGATTCAATATCTTCACCGAAGAAAAAATCGGCAGGATATTTTAAAACATCTACAAATGAAGCTATAGTTTGCTCAGATGGCTCATATAGGCAATAATCTTTCTCATAATCAACGATCATTCTCAAAGAAAGCCCTGCTTTTTTTGCTAAGGCTGTCATTGTTAATCCTCTTCTTGTCCTTGCAAGTTTAAGGCGCGAAGGGTTAAATTTTGCCATGTGATATCCGAACTACTCGTTTCTAATAACTGTGAACGCAGGGGTTTCGTTAAACTCTTCTTTAAGAGGGATAACTTTATTAACAAACGGAATCGCTTCGAAAATGTATCGTTCCTTCCATGAAGCTATTCGCGTTTTACCAGCAGAATTGCTCATTCCATCGGGAATGGATAATTCATAGCGCACTTCTTTATTACCATAATCGAAAAAGTAAAGGAGAACAAAGTTGATCATCGAATCAACAGGTTCTGATGCGACAATGGGAGAAATCCCTTTTTCAGGATTAAACAATTCAAAGTTTTCACCGACCAGAACTTCAGTAGCAGCCCCTTTAGGGTTTTTGCTCTTGGGATTCCCATCTAAAAGACCAGTGTACTTGTCGCCACTCATAACGAGAATATTTAACCCTTTATCCTTGTTATGAGTCAGGTTTAACCCGCTAACAAATGAAAAGCTCCATTCTTCACTATCAGTAAGCAATTCACGGCGCAAGCCACGAATAACCGCTCCCCAAGCACGAGACCCCGGATCTGTTTTAGCATCTAGATCAGTACTTTGTCTGATCTCCAGAAGACCATCTTCTATAGCTGCTTGAAGTGCATACTCGCTAATCCCATATTTAGAAACATTGGCAATTGCCTCATCACCAAAAACTACCTTACGCTGCATTTGATTGTTCATACGGTTCTCGCATCACTCGTCACTTCCTGATTTTATACCTAAAATTAGGGGGTAAATCAAGAAGTGAACTGATGATTTTTACAGTATCTATGTGTAAAGACTAAGAGCCTATCCTATTAGCCTATTTAATTGGTCATTTTGAAGCGAGGTGGTGCTCAAAATCCTTACGTACTACCTGTACGCTCCGGGATTGAAGCGTTGTTTGTGCTTAAACTGCCTGCAACAATTACGCCTAGCCTAATGGATAGGCTCTTAGTAGGAAACTGTATAAATAATTGACAAAAAGAGATTTTTGGCTTAAATTTATTTAAGAGTGATAGGAGGTTATTATGTTGAGTTTAAAGCCTAAAGAACATGAAATGCTTCTCAAGCGTGGTGAGCACATTGACGAATCGGACCTGATCAAAGCACCTGTTTGTGATGGCACAAGAGAAGAGCGTTTACAGTCTCTTCTAGAGTGGCAACGTCAGGTTGCAAAAACAGTTCTTGGTGAAGAGCAAGAGGCTACCCCTCACCTTTTTTATAAATAATCTATTATACGTTAATTTACTATGCCTGCTATCGTTTATTATCATCCTGATTTTATTAGTGGTAATTATAGAGGAGAGAAATTTTGTGATTTCTCACTCTTGACTAATGATCTTACTTCTAATTGCGAAGCTGGTCTTTTAACACTATTTGTTCTTGATGTAGAAGATGGAAAACTTCTTCGAGGGAAAAATAAGCCGTCTTGGACTGATACTAATGGTGATGAAATATCAATCCTTATAGGATATAAAGCAGGCGGTCATTGGCATTATCATATTGGACCATATGATCCTAACTCAACATCTACCCAAGCCAAGATCCGTGATTTAAATATATCTGGGGCAACATCTGCAGCAGTTATTCATTACAGATGGTATGACCCTACAACTAAGAAAAAGCTAATAATACTATCTTTTGGTCCGAAACACCGTAAATTTCCCAAAACCAGAGAGTTGCCTAATCATTTGACTTCTCGGGGTGGGCTTATCAGCTTTGGTAAACTAATCAAAGCTATAACTGATAAATGATATTATAGTTTCATTCTGTTATAGCTCTACGAATCTCTACTTCGTAATCCCGGTGGCCTGAACTTTGGATAGCTATCCTTTCCCATCTGCTCAAGTGGTACAGACGGGGTGAGATTCTCACTTTGATTGTGTTCTGCCTGATCCTGCTTAAGACGGCTTGGGAAACGGTTGATCTCGTCAGTCGTTGGCTTGTAGTCATCTTGGTTAAACTTAGCTCGTTTCTCATATTCAGGGCGTAGAACATGACGGCCTAATACCTCATCAAAGACATAGTTTTCAGCAATACGTTTATCATGTTCTTCACTGATAAGATCATTTTGGGATTTGTTTGCTTTAGCCCATACAAACTTCTGCTTAAAAAAATCTATGACAAGAGTTGTGAAGCGTTTAAAAATATTATCCTGACGTGGAGTAGTCTTATGCTTTCTTGCACGGTCAGGGGCGCTTCTGGATGCCCTGTTTGGGTTTTGAGAGGTGGATGTTTTCAAAATAGTATTTGTTTCATAATCAGAAATACTGACCGATGGTTTCTTACCAGCAACAACCTTACTGACTTTGGATTTATCACGATAGGATTTAACGCCACGCATACGAGTATGAGGAGCTGGTGCTACCAGTAAAGGTCTTTGTTCGTCATTTGTAGAAGAGCTGGATCGCGTTTCAGGTAAAACAATTTCTTCTGGTTCAGCAAGATGTGTAATCGTGAAGCTTCTGACATCAACGACGATTTCAAGATCAAGTTCGCTGAATGTTTTGTAGACTTCAACAGCTTCTTGTTTAGCAGCGTCACGAACAGCCTGTTCTGCTGCTCTTTGCTCTTGTGCTGCTTTACTACGCCATTTGGCACTATGGATACGCTTCATTGGAGGACGGTTTGTTTCAGCGGCTTTAGCAAGCCATAGTGCTTGTTCTTCATTGTCCAGAGCAGCCGCCGCTTTTTCTAATGCCTCTTCGTGCTGGGCTTGAAGGGAACGATGATCAATACGTTCTGGCGAACCAGCAGCAGCGAGGTAGCTGTTCGCCATAGATGCCCATGATTCACGCCACAACACAGACATTTTTCTGTCATTCCAGCTTCTTTCTTTTTTACCAAACCCTTCCGGGCCAATGGTTTTTAACGTCAACATAACGTGAGCATGTGGGTTGTCGCTATCGAGATCATGGAAAGCGATATCAGCAATCATACCTTTATCAACGAAATTTTTCTGACAATACTCAAGGACAAGTTTTTTCTTTTCATCATTATTTAACTCGGTAGGAATGGAAACATCGAAATAACGGGCTGTTTGACCATTGTTCTGGCGCTCAACTTTTTCCACTTCATTCCACAATGCTGTAGAATCTTTTACGATGTGTTCTGGTGCGTTAGCTGGAGCTAATATGAAGTGCCCATATAAATCAGTACGGCGACTGTAATCATACGTATCACCTGTTCTTTCATCTGTTATACGTGTACGAGCATGATAGGCAGCCTTCGCAACGGAAGACCTGCCTTCTGAACGTTTCACAATTTTAAAATCAAGATGAAAAATAGCCATACAATAAAAACAACCTCAATATAAATTTAAATATCAAACCAAAATATAACTCTCCAATGCGACTATGCTGGTTTTAGTTTTTCGCAAGAAAAACTCTGGTGTTGACGTTGACCTTGTTTCCGAAGGAAACGGTGTTAGCCTGCGGCAGTCAACCGTCGGTAGACCCCACACACTGCGTAGCAGTGTATAGGTGGGCATTGCTTTATTTTTATATCTCCTAAAGGAGCTAAAAATAACGACAATGTATAAAGCTTTTCTATAGTTAAATAATAACGCTAGTTTTAATGTCTGTGAAATTAACGGGGCTAGATTCGGATGAACGGCTGAGGTATTACACGAATCTTAATGATTATGGTTTTAGAGAGCGCCCGTAAGGGCAAAAGAGTTAATTTCCCTCCCGCCGTAAGGCGGGAAAAGCCAAATGCACTAAAACAGACTTATAACGACAGTTTTTTTAAAAAAATGGATGGTGTAGGTTCGGACTTAAAATAAGAGTGAAAAAGCAAAGGGTGAAAAATAAACCATAAGGAAAGAGAGTCAAGTAACGTGGGGAATATTAGATGATTTAGGTTAATGATTTTGATTGTATATGTTGCATGATTACATATAGAGCTTGTTGCATTTTTGTGCAGAGTCTTGTAAACACCATTTTTGTTATCACCTTTTGTATCATAACCATTTTAGTTATTGCTGATTAAACAGTAAAAATCAAATAAAAATCCATGAGATCATATGTTAAATGTGTTTTTTGACGAAATATATTTAAGTTTGTCTGGTCTTTTTTATTTTTAATAAAGTTAGGTTGTTTTATTTGACAAGTAAAATGTTGTGTTGTAAATAAAATAAAGATACAAAAAAAGCCAACTTTCAAAGTTGACTTTTTAAGGACTAAAAAAGTTTTGCCGACTTTTGAAGCCTTGTAATCAGTTAGAGGAATAACGTGATTACAAATATAATAAAGTATTAAATAATCTTTTCATATTTGTCAAATCTAAATCTCAACTTTTTACAAGCCTTTCAAATACCATTTCCAAAAACATTTTAGTCTTCAAAAGCAATAACGTTAAACCTGTGTATCAGGTCTAAGAATCTTTGGACATCATGTGTTAAAAACTGTTTTGTTCTTAGGTTATTGTAGGTGGCATATAAACGGGGGGAAGTCGGTAGCCACCAACTTGAAGCGTTCATCTAAAATCTATAAAGCGGTAGTATAATTTTCTTTAGTAAAACGAGAAAATGCTTTAAATGATCATGATGTATCCGTAGGAGTCCGATGGGGTGTCCCAGTAATGGAAACGTGCTGGAACTCAATAGCTACGGTGAGAATCGCCAACCTGCGAACCTAAAAAAAATATTACAATAGTATTTTTTTACGGGGGGTTAGGGGGGTGAAGCTTGCAGAAAAACTAAGTTTTCCTGACGGAAAACTACTACGACTGAAAGTCGCTACCTAAACCCCAGAACCTAATCTAATAAAATTCTAGTACTACTAGTACAAAAAAATAATTTTAAAAATATCAGTAGGTAGGTGCCATTTCATCAAGGCACTAACGAAAGATAAGTAGGCTTATAAATTAAATATGGTGCATGGATTAATTTGAGTATTTTGGTTTTTAATTGTATTAATTAAGAAATATAAATAAAAAGGTAATGATATGGAAAGTAAAACAAAAAAATTAAGAATGGGATGGATACAAAATCTTACTGAGAATGAAAAAAAGATAATAGATGATTTTCTGGAAGAAGCCGCTAAGTTAAAAGGTAAAGCACTAAATAAAAAAGAAAAGCAAACTGTCAAATTTATTGCTCGTGATCAAGTCCGCTCGATTAGAAAAGAGCAAAAATCAAAAAAACAAAAGAAGAGTAGAGTTGATATGGAAGAAAAAGAAGATGAAACAATTAATACCATTTCAAATAATGCGGATGAGCAAGGAAGATTAAAGATACTATCAGCTAAAGAAAGAGATTTTATCAATAATGCCATATATGAAGAAATGAAAATTAAAGGTAGAAAGCTTGTAAAATGTGAAATGAAAGAAGTTTTAAAAATTGCTCGAAAAAAGATCCTCAACAATCGTATATCTTGTCAGATCAAAAATGAAAGAAATAAAGAAAGGTTTGAGGCAGAGTTTGAATGGAGAAAACCAGTGCCATTTCGTCGTTAAAGCATTCATTAATGATGATATTATAATTTTTTATAAGAGGTAATACATGAAAAAATTGAAAACAAAAAACTTGAAAGAAAGTGAGTTTATAAGATATATAGAAAACAATCCTGTTGTCTCAAAGGCGCTGTGCGAGAAATATGGAATCTCTACTGAAACAATTGCCTATGCTTTATATGTTCACAGCAATAGTTTTTTTCTTAAAAACGACTACGTTCAGGATGACATTCACTATGATATAGTTAAAAACCATTTAATAATAATAAAGCCCACGCTCAAACAATATTATAGAAGAACAAGGCAAGTGGATTATAACGGATATACTTTTTTATCAGGCATTAAAGAATATCAAGACTATTGTATTTTGTTGACGCTTTGCTGCTATCACTGGATAGCTGATGTATTTACTGTCTATAATCATAATGAAAGAAGTCAATTTATCGTTGATGTTGCCAATGATCTTCTGAAAAGGAGTATAGATCATTTTTCAGTAGAGCATGAGAATGTTATCAACTGCTTTAATATTTTAAAAGAAAAGCTCCCATCGCATAAAAAGAAATAATAATCCAATTTTTCAAATATCCTCATTGACTAACATATATATAAGAAATATATATGTATCATGGAACTATAAGAGGATAGAAAATGAGTGATATTTCAGATAAAGAGCAAACCAGAAAGAAACCACGAATAAAAAAGACACTGGAGCAGCAATTAGCATCTGCTCAGATGCGTTTAAATCGTTTGCAATATAAGTCTAAGAAAGAAGCTAAACAGATAGAAACACGTCAGAAAATAATTTTAGGTGCGGAAGTTGCCAAGGCTCTTGATTGTGATGTTTTTACAGTGGATAAGGATCTTGTTTTAGGTATGCTACTAGAGATACCTCACCTACATCCAGATGATAAAGAAAGATTTAAAAGAAGCGGAATGTTATTTCTGGCTAGTATGAAAGGCCGAAAAACTTAATGGAATATAGAAGTCATTGTATAAATATAAAATGTTATATGTATTCAACTTTCATTGAATTAATTTTGACATTATTTTATATTAATTGTATTTTATTTTTATCACCACAGATGAATAACTCCATATTCAAATCTTGTAAGCTGTGGTGGTATTTAATAAAGTCATGGGGGTATCCTCCCGATAAAGCGACCGTAAGTGAACACGGTCTTTTTATTTTCTGTTAAGTAATCCGCTTATCGGCTACTTTGTATATAATATTTTTTAAGTGGTTGCGTTTATTTTTAAATTTATTATTTTCTTTATATCATTTTATTAAACAATGGAGATATAAAGGAAATGAAAAATACAGTATTAATTAAAAAAATAAAAAGTAAAAAAGGTTTCTCACTTTTAGAACTATTACTTGTTCTTGGTATTATCGCAGCGCTAGTGGTAGCAGCATTTATCGTATATCCTAAAGTGCAAGCGTCTCAACGTGCACAGGCTGAAAGCAATAACATAGCAACAATCCAAGCTGGTGTTAAAGCACTCTATACATCAGCATCCAGTTTTGACAAGTTGACGACTTCGGTAGCTGTTCAGGCTAAAATCTTCCCGGATAATATGTTGGTGGGGTCTGGCACAGCAGCAAAACCAGTTAATGCATTTAAGGGGGATGTTATCGTTGAATCAGCCGATACAGGGCCTTCAGCAGCGCAAGGGTCATCATTCACCATAACATATAAGAATGTCCCTGCAGCAGAATGTACAAAAATTATTACAGCAGCGGCAGGTAATTTCTATACGGCAGGAGTAGGCACGGTCGGTAATGTTAAACCTGCTGGCGGTGTGCTGGATGTCGCAGGAACGGCTACACAGTGTCAAAATGGTGGAAATGATAATACATTGATCTTCACGTCTATCTAACAAAAAGGGCTTGATAACTTATTTTTGGCTTCTTATTTAAGGAAAGGGCCTTACGGCCCTTTTCCATTTTATATACTGCTTAATACATCATTTATGTTTGTAGAGCGCATATATCTCGCAGGATTATTCATCTGATCTTTGAGTGAGATAAAATGAGCATTACCACAAGTAATTTTCGCATCTTCTTCATTACCAAGACCAATGTGTTTACTTTTTGTTTCTACAACAAAGTAAATATGTTCTTCACCATTGTCTTCAATAACCAAAGCCCAGTCAGGATTGTAAGTTCCTAGTGGTGTCGGGATTTTAAACCATCCCGGCAGCTTCGCATAAAGCTTAACTTCATCCTGTTCTTCGAGTTCCTGAGCGAAACGGCCTTCGACTTCAGAATCTTTAGGAACGTATTCGTAAACTGACTTAGACGAGGTTTCAAAAAGATTGCGGGCATATCCTGTTAGCTCCTTATCCATAAAGAGACTTTGCGCATACACCTCGCCTTTTAGTGGATAATATTTAATACCATCAACAATTGACAGGCGTTTGCAGTAGTTGATTCGGCCTATAGCTTCACTGATAAACTGCTGTGGATTTTTAGCAAAATCAGCGAGTCTTCCACTCTCTTTCAGGATGGTGCTTAAACTGCGTCTTGTCAGTCCAGTTTTTTCCTGCAGAACACCAAGAATATCTGGCAGTGGCTGCTCTGCAACATCTATTACAGAGCTTGTCGTTCCATTTGACTGAACTTCAACACCAAGACCTGACTGGCTTTGTTTTATTGTGGCTTTACTGAAACTGACCATTGCTTTTGCTACAGGCTGCATTTCAGAAAGTGATTTCGTACAGGATTTAATCAATAAATCTTCATCAAATGCCAGACGATACAATGTTTTTTGACTAATGCGCTGCCATAACGCTTCGAATTCCGGGCTGTTTAAGACCTCTTTCCGGTATTTGATTACTTTACGCTCATCAGCATTATTTATATTGAGTCGTCCTGCTGATTTACGCAGGATAGATTCAATTTGCTCCTGAAGGGTAAGGAACTTTTCGCTAACAGTAAAAGTGCCATCGAAAAGAGTCTCTTTCAGTGTTTTGGTGATTTTCCCGGTTTTTTCCAGATAACCTTTAGCATGTAGTTCAGACCATATCTCCTGTGAAGCGATGATACCTACAACTTGTGAGGAATCAGAGAAGATCAGATGGGCAAACGCATCTTTTTCGATGATACCAAAACGGATGCCTGTTTCGTTCTCAATTTCGCTCTGTAGTCGTTCGGCATAGGCTTCATAATTTTCACTGGCAATTACAGTCAGAATGTTAATGCTGTCATCACGAACACGTTCACCCTCTTGGTTAACACACAGGCGAAGACCACGCCCTAATGTTTGACGACGTTCTCGTTCACTTCCCATCTCTCGAAGGCTACAGATCTGGAATACATTGGGGTTATCCCAGCCTTCTTTCAAAGCAGAGTGTGAAAAAATAAATCTCACCGGATTAGAGAAACTCAAAAGCTTCTCTTTATTTTTCATGATGAGGTTATAACCGCGTTCCGCATTTTCGCGGCCTGCATTATTGCTTTCGGTTGTTTCAGCCCATGCACCTTTTTTATCAATGGAGAAATAACCATCATGAACGTCTTTAGCATGTTCTGGATGAGAAGGAACCAAAGTTTTATATGCGGGGCTTTTAATGGCCTTTAGATATTCTTCTTCAAAGATGCGGGCATATTCACCCGGTTCAAGCAGTCCTTCTTCATTAGTCTGGCGATAGAAATCAACCTTATCAATGAAAAATAGGGTAAGAACCTTGATTTGCTGAGGATTAAGGCGAAGCTCTTTATCCAGATGTTCACGGATTGTACGTCTAATCATATGCCGCTGGATAAGCATTGGGTCAATATCACCTACGATATCACCTTCTTTCATATAGTAGGTATTAGAAGGCGTATCCAGTGTCAGATAGCCTTCTTTGCCCGTGCGGATCTCACTTATCCTGTATCCCTGATAAATATCACGCCCCGTTTCGTCATCAAGTGTCATACCGTCATGCACGGTAATTTCAGAACGATTTACGCCCCCTTTTTTATCGGCTATATCAACAATAAGAGTCGCGCTAATGCTATTCTTCTTATTGTTAATACTGACCAGTTTTACATAGGGGCTATTACTTGCATTTTGGACTTCAAGCCCGGCAACTTCGATTTGTTTCACCAGTTTCTGATTGTAAGCATCAATGGCATCGAGGCGATACACCATATGATGTTTATGCACATGTGTCGCTGAATAGCGTAAGGTGAACATTGGGTGCATAGCATCCAGAGCTGTTTTACCCGCACCGTTTAAGCCACCATCCACACTTTGCGGTTCGTCTACAATAATAATTGGGCGTGTAGCACGTATCAGATCAATTGGCTTATCCAGATTGTCAACGGTTGTTTTTTCACTGGACTGATAGAGCTTATTAACGTCTTTTTTGTTAATCGCACCAACTGTCATTACCATGATCTGCATAACAGAGCTGGTTGCAAAATTTCGCACATCCGCAGGTTTTGACGAGTCATACAGATAGTATTGGTATGGAACTCCCGCATAAAGGCTTTTGAAATGTTCTTCAGTAATTTGTAGCGTTTTATAAACGCCTTCCTTGATGGCAACGGAAGGAACTACGATGATAAATTTGCTCATGCCATATCGTTTATTCAACTCAAGCATGGTGCGAAGATAAACATACGTCTTACCTGTCCCTGTTTCCATCTCGACAGTAAAGTCATGGCTGTCGAGCACAGGTGAAGGTGGAAGCTGGTTTTTTAACTGAACATTGTTCAGGTTTTTCAGCAGAACATCATCTTCGGGTATTTGTGGGTTAACAGGCATTGAACCCGTTGAACCTTCAAATGAGAGAACGCCCTGAGCTGGTGCCAGCACAGTCATTTCGCTTTCCCATTTTTCCTGACCTTCAAACAGATCGCAAACTGATGTTATGGCGTTTTGCTGATAGGTAAGGTCAGATTCAAAATGTAGTTTCATCTCATTCCCTTACAGGCTGTGCAGGTTAGTCAGGCCGTGTTGTTCCAGAATGGCGCAAAGATTTGTTTTAGCAACGTTATTTTCAAATGCGTCATCAAGGAAATAACAGACAGTATCTTTGCCAGCTTTCAAACTTTTATGCCAGTCAATGATCCCCTTGGTTAGTTCCTCAACAGAAGAGGCAGGGATTTGACGGGTAAAGCAGGTAAACAATTTTCCACCGTCAACACAAGAAACGGTTAATCCATCAAACTGACGGGTTTCAATGTTAACACTCAAGTCAATGCCACGCTTTAGCATTAACTCTGTGAGCAAATCTTCTTCACTACGGCCTTCAAGGATTGGGCTTACATAGGCATCAATCTGTTCTGAAAGGGTTTCTGCTGTGGCTTCCCACGGACGGATATTAGATGTATCGAGTTTGAAAACACGAAAACCAACGTCACCTTTCCACTCTGGATTGTCTTCACGAACCTTTTTACCCGCGCGGCGGAGGCGTTCTTTGGTTAGTTCTGATATTGTATGGTATTTTTCATCATCTATTTTTTCAGGTAATTGCACAGCAATATATCGGCGTGAACCACTGTCAGCAATATTTTTATTCAAAGTTGCGTGAGCCGTGGTACCTGACCCAGCGAAAAAATCTAGGATAATACTATTTTTATCATTGGTTGTTGCTAAATGTAATATTCTATCTAATAATCTCAATGGTTTAGGCGTGTCAAAGAATACAGATTCTCCCTCCATGAGTTTTTTTAGTTCCTGTTTGGCCTCTTGATTATGGCCACATTCTTTATATGACCACCATGTTGTAGGAACAACACCATCTTGGACCTCAGTCAGGAATCTTTTGATTGATGGAACATTATTACCATTTTCTCCAAACCAAATTTTATTTTCTTTACACAATTCTGCAAAACGTTTTTCAGAAACCTGCCAGCATCTACTGGCGGGAGGAGTTACAATACGTCCTGATGGTGTGGTAATTGAGTAATCATTAGCCTTGGAATAAGTTTTGACTGATAAATCTACAGACTTCCAAACTCCACGAGGGTCATTGTCGGGGTTTTTATACGCTGCATTTTGTTCGTCTGATCTTGGTAGAAAATCTATGTTCCAACCATTTGAATCATTTTTTGAATTCTTCCGTTGCTTTGCATATACTAAAATATGATCATGCATATCACTAAAATATGTGGCATCATTTTGTGGTGAGTATTTTTTTTGCCATACAATATTAGCAACAAAGTTCTCTTCACCAAAGATTTCCGAGCAAACTTTTTTTAAATTATCAACTTCAGCATCATCAATGGAAATGAAAATAACCCCATCTTCTTTCAACAAGTTTCTTGCAAGTTTTAAACGTGGGTAAATCATATTTAACCAATCAGTATGGTAACGTCCACTGGTTTCTGTATTTGTGCTTAAACGTGCTCCGTCTTCTGTCTGTCCAGTAATTTCAAGATAATTTTTCATATTATCTTGGAAGTTATCAGGATAAACAAAATCTTTCCCGGTGTTGTAAGGAGGATCAATATATATAAGCTTAACTTTTCCAGTGTAGCTTTTTTGAAGAAGCTTCAATACTTCAAGGTTATCACCCTCGATCATGAGGTTCTTGGTGTTATCCCAATCAACGCTTTCATCTTTACATGGGCGTAAGGTGCCACGGGAAGGGGTAAGAGCAAGCTGACGAGCCTGACGCTTACCATGCCAGTTCAGGCCATAGCGTTCTTCTTTTTCGTCTACATTTTCACCCAAAAGCTGTTTTAAAACGTCAAAATCAATGCCGTTTTCATTAAAGGCTTCAGGAAACAATGATTTAAGCTTGGTGATGTTATCGGCAGTGATATTCATTGATTGCAGTTCGGGCATTTCAGGCGAAAGTTTGTTCATTGACCATTCCACGTATCTGTATCAGGTTACTGTGTGATGGGGGATATTTTACGGTAAATAGTGCATTTCATCAATGAACAGTGTGCTACAGATTTCTTTTTAAATCATTATGTTAATGCATTTATTGAATGTCCTGTCCTTGTATTAGTACAATTAGCTTTTCTGCGTCTACCAAACATTATCAGGATGTGATGATGGCTAAACTGAACAAGAAACAACTTTCTTTACTCAAGGAAATGCCTGCAGAACAACTCATGCAAATAATTTGTGATATTGCAGAGGATAATGGTCAGGCAAAATCCTTTCTTATTAATGAATATCTGTTAACTCCAGAAGAATCACTGAAAAAAGCTGAGGCTGAATACAAAAGGGCAATTAAAACAAAACGCTTTTATGATTATTATGAAGCAGCGGTTTTTTTTGAGGGGCTATACAGGAATGTCATATTTCCACTTGAAAAGACGGTATCAACGCTGCCTGAAAAAACCGAGGCGTTTTGCCATGATTTACTGCTCTCATTTGATAAAGTCAGCGAAATTGCTGATACATCAGATGGATCATGGATGGACTATTATAATGGTGCTGTCGAAATATGGTTAAAATCCCTGTCCCTACAAAAAGACAAAAGCATTGATGTTATAGCGGATAGAATACTTTCCGTACTTAAAGGTGATGTATATTTTAACTTTGATATTTTTGATAAGTATAAAAAAGATCTGGGATACAATGTTATTCGTGCTTTAAGGGAAAGTCTTCTTAAGACAGGTGATGTTAATGATGCTGTTGAGTTAAGTCTGTATATCAGGGATGTTGATTTCATCAGGCAATGCTTTGAGAAAAGAAAACTGAACCAGCCAGAATACATCATTAAGTTTGCTGAGTTGCTGGTTGATGAACTGTGTACTGAGGAAGCCATTCAGGTTCTCAATAAAATCAAAGAAGATAAATCAGTTGATCAGGCAGGGCTTCGTGATAAATGGACTGAGGTGTTGGCTCTGGCGTTGATTGAAGAAGGCGAGATTCAGCAGGCAAAAACAATTTGTATAGACGGATTTAAGAACAGGTGTGATGTTATTTTTTATAATATCTATAATCGGGTAGAGAAAAATAATGACTCACTGGATTTGTTCTCTGGCATAGCAAAGAAAAAAGGCTTTCCGTTTGTTATTCTTTTCTTGTCCGGGACAGATAGTTATGGAAAACTTGATTCTGAAGTCATGAATGCGAGTGAAAATGAAATCGCAGAGATGATGTCTTTATTACGCGGTTCTTTTGTTCGTACCTTATCGAGTGAGCTTTACAGGCATGGCTATGCATGTTCTGCAACTCTGCTCCGTAGAGTGCTGGCAGAGGACTGTATCAGCCGTTCTCAGAGTAAATACTACAGCTATGCGGCATCTGATATGAAAAAAAGCATTGATTACAGTAAAGATATTACATGGACTGAAAAAATCCCTTCAACAGAAGAGTATTTAAAATCCCTGTTTATTGAGCACAAAAGAAAATACGCACTCTGGGAAATAATGCTGGAAAAAATCGCTGGTTTAGCGATAGAGAAAGATTCAGTATCATATTCAGCATAGATTGTAATTAAGCATGAAGTTGAAAGGCCGCGAACGGCCTTTCCCTTTATTTATTTGAAGCAAACTCAAACGGCCTGACCATACCGTTTCTGCTTGCATCAAGGTAGTCAGCCCACCATTGGAGCATCAGGCGACGCTGCTCAAGATGTTTTGCCTTGTGGGTATAAGCAGCACGGACGCTGTTGCTTTCCTTATGGCTCATTTGAAGCTCTACAGCGTCTTCTGACCATAGCCCGGACTCAATTAAGGCACTACAGGCCAGAGTGCGGAAACCGTGTCCACAGATGTCCTGCTTCGTGTTATATCCCATATTACGCAGGGCTTTGTTGATGGTGTTTTCACTCATGGGTTTAAACGAGTCATAACAGCCAGTGAAGATTAATCCATCATCATGGCCTTCTTCATAAGTCAGTTGTCGGATCTCTTTTAGTATCCTCATAGCTTGCTTACAAAGGGGAACGAAGTGCTTACGCTTCATTTTGGCACCACGAGTCGAATGTTTGACGTTTTCAATTGCTTCACGCTGTTCGGGTATCACCCATAACTTACTTTTGAAATCAATTTCAGACCAGCGAGCGAAACGAAGCTCACTGGAACGAATGAAAATCATCAGATTGAGCTGTATTGCCAGTATGGTTAACCTGCGGCCTTTGTATTCGGCAATTTTGTTCAGTAGCTGGGGTATTTCTTCCAGCTCAAGTGCAGGGCGGTGTTCAGTTTGTGGTTTCTGAACTGCACCTTCCATATCATAGGCTGGGTTATGGCGTATCAGCTTTTGCTGGACGGCATGACGCAGGATTGCCGTAATGTATTGTTGAATGCGCATGGCAACTTCAAGATAACCAAGAGCCTCAACTTTTTTCACCGGAACCAGCAGATCACCCGTATCCAGTTCGGCAACATCTTTGTCACCGATTACCGGGAAGACATAAGTTTCAAGGCGCTTCCATACGGCATCACCATAATCATCAGACCATTTTGTTTTCGTGGAGAACCACGCTTTGGCTACTGTTCTGAAGGAGCGTGTATTATCACGTTTGGCTTTAAGCTCTTTAACCTCTGCCTGTTTCTTTGCATTAGGGTCAATACCCTGAGCCAGAAGCCTTCTGGCCTCATCACGGCGTTGCCTTGCGTCAGAAAGAGAAACAGCAGGGTAAACACCAATAGAGAAGAGTTTTTGTTTCCCTTCGAAGCGGTAAGCCATTTGCCAGTATTTCGAACCTTTAGGGGTAACACGAAGGAACATACCAAAGCCATCAGTAAGCTTGTATTCCTTCTCAAGGGGTTTTGCATTTTTTACTTTAATATCAGTCAGTGACATCAAAACACCCCCTCATTTGTTGGTAAAAGGGAAATCGAACCAGCATTACCAGCATTTTTACCATCAAAATGATATGGCTTCGAGTGGTTTTTAGTGAACGAGGGTGAACGACTGAGAGGGGATAACCAATTGATAGAAATGCAGAAAGCAGACGTTAGTGAACGTCTGCTTTCTTGAAAATGGCTCCTCTGACTGGACTCGAACCAGTGACATACGGATTAACAGTCCGCCGTTCTACCGACTGAACTACAGAGGAATCGTGTGAACGGGGCGCATATTAATGGCAGTGCATGGTGATGTCAAAGGGTGAAATGCATTTTTTTGTTTGTTTGCTGCCAATTTCAACAAAGTGATGAGATTTCAATCTTATTGGTAATGAACCATCGTGGTGCATACCCTCCTTTTATAGGGCAGGGGAACGCGACTGCTGGTGAAAAGAGCCAATGACGAATCTATCATAATCTCTTATTTGACAGTTGGTTAGCTTGTACATCAACGCCAAAATAAAACTGGCAAGCATCTTGCAGTCTGGTTGTAAGTAATGGCGGCACTTGGGCCGATTCTCAAAAACCGGAGGCAACATGAACTTCAGACGCCTGAAATACTTCGTAAAAATTGTAGATATTGGTAGCCTGACTCAGGCTGCTGAAGTATTGCATATCGCACAACCAGCGCTCAGCCAGCAGGTTGCCACACTGGAAGGTGAGTTAAATCAACAACTTTTGATTCGCACAAAACGGGGCGTTACGCCAACAGACGCCGGAAAAATTCTCTATACCCATGCGCGGGCCATTTTACGTCAGTGTGAGCAGGCCCAACTGGCGGTGCATAACGTTGGTCAGGCATTATCGGGGCAAGTCTCGATTGGCTTTGCGCCAGGAACCGCTGCGTCATCTATCACCATGCCCTTATTACAGGCGGTTCGCGCTGAATTCCCGGAGATCGTTATCTATCTTCATGAAAATAGCGGTGCAGTGCTTAACGAAAAACTGATAAATCACCAACTCGATATGGCGGTGATTT